>OGRO01002748.1_pt1 | contig 13349 bp, 9 predicted proteins | sample 1553451 | NCBI WGS metagenome assembly OGRO01 (sample SAMEA2580021, study PRJEB22360) | human gut metagenome
AGTATCAAAAACAAAAGCGTGGGTAGATAAACTGCCTGCGCTTTTTTATATCCCCCACGTGAAATTCAGTACCTTCACCCCCCTCATTGTTATTTTCTATATACGGATAATACGTTAGTTCACAGACATGAACACTTTGTTCCATAAGTATAAAACAAAGTGTTCATATAGTAGAAAACAAAATGTTCGTATAATATAAAACAAAGTGTTTATACTGTATGGAACAGAGTGTTCGCTATAATGAAACAAAGTGTTCGTCATAACAAAACAAAGTGTTCGTCATAACAAAACGAACAGTCCGCTTTGATGAAACGAACTGTTCGTGACAGCATGACAGATGTCTTGCTAAAATAAGTTTGTAGAAGAAGTTAGAATCACTTCAGATTAGCCAGTGCTTCTTTTATACGACGGATAGCTTCAACTATATTTTCATCGCTGGTTGCATAACTCATACGAATGCATTCAGGAGCTCCGAAAGAAGCACCACCTACGCAAGCCACATGAGCCACTTCCAACAAATACATGGCCAAATCATCTGAATCATTGATTTTACGTTCTCCGGCAGATTTACCGAAGAATGAATCGCATTTAGGGAACAGATAGAAAGCACCTTCCGGTACATTCACCTCGAAACCCGGAACTTCCTTGGCCAACTTTACAATCAAATCACGACGACGCTCGAAAGCCTTGCGCATTTCCTCCACCGGAACTTGTGTACCCGTATAAGCAGCCTCAGCAGCCTTCTGAGATACAGAACAAGGACCGGAAGTATACTGTCCCTGCAATTTATTGCAAGCCTTCACAAGCCATTCCGGACCTGCAATGAAACCGATACGCCAACCAGTCATTGCATATGCTTTGGAAACACCATTCACAATGACCGTACGCTCTTTCATTTCGGGGAATTGTGCTATGCTCTGATGCTTGCCGATATAGTTGATATGTTCGTAAATCTCATCGGCAATCACAACAACCTGCGGATACTTTGCCAATACTGCGGCCAGGCCTGCCAACTCCTCCTTGCTGTACACCGAACCCGTAGGGTTAGAGGGAGAGCAAAGAATCAGCGCCTTTGTCTTCGGGGTGATGGCAGCCTCCAGCTGTGCAGGTGTTATCTTAAAGTCCTGGTCGATACCGGCAGGTACGATAACCGGCGTACCCTCAGCCAACTTTACCATTTCCGGATAACTGACCCAATAGGGAGCAGGTACAATTACTTCGTCACCCGGATTTACCAATACCAGGATTGCATTGCAAACCGACTGCTTGGCACCATTGGCGCAAGAAATTTGTGCGGCGGTATATTCCAGACCGTTTTCCTTCTTCAACTTCTCTACAATTGCATTACGTAAGGCAGGATAACCCGGCACTGGAGAATAGCGAGAAAAGTTATCGTCTATCGCCTTTTTCGCAGCCTCTTTAATGTGGTCGGGAGTATTGAAGTCCGGTTCTCCCACACTCAGGTTAATTACGTCTACGCCTTGAGCCTTCAGCTCTGCGCTCTTTTGAGACATAGCCAGTGTCGCAGAAGGCGACAAACTGTTTAAACGATCTGATAATTGGTTCATTTTGTTACTATTTAATGATTGTTACGCAAATCCGGTTGCAAAATAAGCGATTTTCTTTGATATAAGAAAACAAAAAGACAGTTACTTATTGAAATGAAGTGTATGTCCCATACGTTCTTTCTTGGTACGGAGATAACGCTCGTTGTATGGATTCGGAGTAGTCTCAATAGCTACGTTCTCCGTTATTTCCAAACCGTAAGCCTCCAAGCCCACACGTTTCACGGGATTATTGGTCATCAGCCGCATTTTGTGCACTCCTATCTCACGAAGCATCTGGGCACCCACACCATAATCACGCTCGTCTGCCAGATGTCCCAGGCAAATATTAGCATCCACAGTATCCATGCCTTCTTCCTGCAATTTATATGCTTTCATTTTTTCCATCAGGCCAATGCCGCGACCTTCCTGATTCAGATATACAACTACCCCCTTACCGGCTTTCTCTATCATCTCCATTGCCTTATGCAGCTGCTCGCCACAATCACAGCGTTTGGAATTGAATATATCACCAGTGGCACAAGAAGAATGTACACGCACCAGAATCGGTTCATCCAATTCCCAAGTACCCTTGAACAAAGCTACATGTTCCAAACCGTTCGACTTCTGGCGGAAAGGAATCAAACGGAAATGACCGTGGTCTGTAGGCATATCCACTTCCACTCCTTTTTCTACAATAGACTCCTGCTTCAAACGGTAGGCAATCAAGTCACGGATAGAAATCAATTTCAAGCCAAATTCATCTGCCATTCTGCGCAATTCGGGCAAACGGGCCATTGTACCATCCTCATTCATTATTTCCATAAGGGCTCCCGCCGGATAAAGTCCAGCCAAACGTGCCATATCAATAGTAGCCTCCGTATGTCCGGCACGGCGCAACACACCTTTCTCCTGAGCATACAATGGATTAATGTGGCCAGGACGCCCGAAAGTGGCCGGAGTAGAAGCCGGATCGGCCAACGCCTGGATAGTAGCAGCGCGGTCTGCCGCAGAAACCCCGGTACTACAGCCTTCCAATTTATCAATAGTAACAGTGAAGGGAGTACCCAATACAGAAGTATTATCCGATACCTGATGCGGCAAATCCAGTTCCTTGCAACGCGAAACTGTAATTGGAGCACAAAGCACACCACGGGCATGCTTCAACATAAAGTTTACTTTCTCCGGTGTAATCTTTTCAGCTGCAATTATCAAATCACCCTCATTCTCACGGTCCTCATCATCCACAACAATCACAAAGTTACCGGCTTTGAAGTCTTCAATGGCCTCTTCTATCGTATTCAACTTTACATTTTCCATAATCTATTTTGTTTTTATTTATTCTGATCCCTTTCTATAATTCCAATCACATCTTCATTTGTCTTGATAATCCGCTCCATATCCTTATTCAGACGGATACGGAATGCCCAGATACGGAAATAAAAGAACAAGCCTATCGGGAAAACAATACCGCAGAGCAAGTTTAACCAATAATTGCGGAACGGACGGACATGCGCATGGATGGGGATGACCGGATAGGTGTTCAGCGCTGTCAACAAAGTAACGGATCTTGTATTCGACATCTCATCTATCAGACTTTCCAAACGTTCGTTAATATCTTCCACTGCCTCATCCTGGCTATCAGTCATCCACAATTTAAAGTAATTGGGAGCACGTTTCAACCCCTTTCTATCAGCATATTCACGACAGTCTACGGACAAAGCCTTCAGCTCTTCCGGAATACGTGTATAATCAGGATCATGGATGATTACTTCCTTACGGAACAGATGGCGTACACTGCGAATACCCACAACCTTCTTGAACCAATTTATATAAGCATCAGCATTCAATACCACTGAATCATTGTTGGATTTATATGTCAAGAACGCACCCAATGGAGCCAAGACAGCAGTACTGGTCCACATACCCATCCAGACAACCCACTGTCCGTCACGGGCCATCTTATACCCCGTATTGTTGATGATGTAATAGATAATAAAAATCAATACAGAAACCACCACCGGCATTCCCAAGCCTCCTTTACGGATAATTCCTCCGAGTGGCGCACCAATAAAGAAGAAGATGAGACATGCCAGAGAAAGAGTCAGTTTCTCATGCCAGGAAGTCATGTGCCGTCGAAGGCTGCTTTCAGTCTGCGATATATTAAAGCTCTTAAAACTCCAGTCACTCCCCGCACTCTCTGCACGGCTGACGGCCGTGGATATAACCTTCTGTTTCTGCATCAGTGTAGCCACATTGTAGAGGCTGTCTACATTGTACTCACCTAAATAGGCCTTTTCAATCTTCAATGTATCCTCTTTAGACAAGCTGGCTGTCACCTTATAAGTTCCTGCCATAGCTTCTTTATAATAACCACGTCCCACACTGTCATTCTGCAATTTCATGGAATCAATATCCGCCTGCAGCATTCTCATATCCTTACTGTTGGACTGATTACTCATGATACCTGCATCCACCATATTAAAATCCGAATTGAACTCAATGATTGCATGCTTTTCGCGGAATGTCTCACGCCGGTAAGGCACATTCCTTTGGTTCATGTTCTGCGATTTCAAATTCTCAAACTGCTCACCACTGTATAAATGCAAATATAAATGCTGTTTGTCAGCCGTCATCTCCAGACGTCCCGAATCAGACTTGATAATTTGAGCATTCTCAAAACCTTTCTCAAAATTATATATCAGTACGTCATACAGCATACCAGTTTTGCGGTTCTTATGCTTCACATACAGATTATAACCATCTATTTCATCGTAGAACACACCTTCAGGAATATCCACTTCGGGAGATTTCTGCTTCATGGAAATAAGCAAAGTCCATAATTTTGTTTGGGCTTTTGGTCCTATGACATTTTGGAAATAGAAAGAGACACAACAAATGAAACAAATAAAGATAATCAGGGGCCGCATAATTTTCAATAAAGAAATACCGGCTGCCTTCATGGCAAGTAATTCAAAACGTTCTCCGAAATTTCCAAAGGTGATAAGGGCAGCCAGCAGAATAGCCAGCGGCAACGACGCAGGTACCAACGAAAGCGCAGAATAAAAGAAAAACTGTGCAAGGACAGTCATCTCCAATCCTTTTCCTACCATTTCGTCCACATACCTCCATAAAAACTGCATCATAAAGATGAAGAGGCAGATGAAGAAAGTACCCATAAAGAGCATGCAAAAGCTCTTCAAAACAAATATATCTAACTTTTTTATGCGCAGCATTTTACTCGTTTCATGCAATGAGAGCACAAAAGTAGTACAAAAAAAGGGAGTACGGGAAATTTTTAATCTAAAGTTAACTAAAAACCACAAGTTCTTCGCAAAGTATCCACTTGCGATTCCCATAATTCACGCGAATCACCCACCTCGTCTATATCGGCAAAGTCTGTTATCTCCAATACGAAATCATTGGTCAACTCATTGTTTGTCATCTTCAGTTCAAAGTATTCTCGCTCGTTCTCATCGTCCAGCCAGCGGAAGCGGATGAATGAATACGCCCGCACGGCAATAATCTCGGCATCACGTTTTTCTGTTTTTCCCCAAAAAAAGGTTACTGTTTTATCGTCTGACTGAACCCTATCAGCAAACCAGCCCTCCAAACCAGTAGGGGTACTTATCGCTGCCCAAAGAATACTTTTAGAAGTCGCATTCAAGAGATATTCCAAATGTATTTTCTTTCTTTCCATAGTCTATTCTGCTTTTTATTGCGCCAGCCAAGATAAATACTTTTTTCTAATTACAGAAAATAAATCATCAAATTTATTTATACCTCCCTTTCCATACACCCCTAATTCATTGATAATGTTATACAAAGACTTTTGATAAAAAGTACTGCAAACCACTTCAGCACCCTATCAGCAAAAGAAAAAGCAGAAAATATCCATAAAAGTTTTGGCAATTTAAATAAAAGCTATATCTTTGCACCCGCAATCGAGAAATGATGGCGGGATAGCTCAGCTGGTTAGAGCGCATGATTCATAATCATGAGGTCCCCGGTTCAATCCCGGGTCCCGCTACAAAGAAGATTTAGACTGTTAGGAGGCTTCCACTCTTGGCGGTCTTTTTTGTTTTTAATACTCGTTTTTTACTATGGTTTGTTTTCAAATTATAGTAAAAAGGAAAATATGAATACAAACAGTTGATATATGGATAGTCCTCTTGCATTTTAAGCCACTAACTTTGTGTGCAAATATCAAGTGACTATTATGAAAAGACAACTGTTCACATTTTCCTTTCTGTGTCTGCTTGCACTAGGTACAAGAGCACAAGATACCCTAACCTTGGAGGACTGCCTCAAAATAGGTATCGAAAACAATTTGTCCTTACAAAGCAAACGGAAGGAAATACAAAAAGGGAAATACGGCATCTCTGAGAATCGAGCCAAACTACTGCCCCAAATCAATGGTTTTGCCAACTATAACGACAATATCGATCCACCCGTATCCGTTACCGATGGTTCAGCGTATGGCAATCCCTATAATGTAACCCAAACTTTGCAATACAACGCCAACTTCGGATTACAGCTGCAGATACCACTTTATAACCAAACACTCTACACCACTCTGTCCATAGCTAAAACCATGGATGAGATGAATCGCCTTTCTTATGAAAAGGCAAGAGAAGACCTCATCCTTCAAATTAGTCAAATGTACTACCTAGGACAGGTTACAGCTGAACAGATTATTTTGATAAAAGCCAACATCACTCGCCTAGAAGAGTTGAGAGATATCACTCAGGCCTTCTATGACAACGGTATGGCTATGGAAGTAGATGTGAAACGCGTCAACATCAACCTGGAGAACCTCAAGGGGCAACACGACAACGCACAAGCCATGATGGAACAGCAACTGAACCTACTGAAATACATCATCGACTATCCGGCAGAAGAAAATATAGCACTGGTACCGGTGAATACAGAAATGATTACGCCCGCAGCACTCACCGGGCTATCTGAAACACTATATGAACTACAGCTGCTGCAATCACAGAAACAACTCGCAGAGCAACAAAAAACAATAGTCAGCAACGGTTACATCCCCTCCTTGAGCTTGACGGGAAGCTGGATGTTCTCTGCCTATACGGACAAAGCTTACCATTGGTTCCATTCCGGCCCTTCCAACCATTGGTATCGCTCCTATGGAGTGGGACTCTCCTTGCGTATTCCCATTTTCGACGGACTGGACAAACGCTACAAGATGCGCAAGGCAACCATTGACATAGAGAACATCAAACTCGCTCAAGAGAATACCCGAAAAAATCTTCAGACACAATATCTGAATGCTACCAATGACCTGATGAACAGCCAGCGTAACTTTAAGAAGCAGAAGGACAATTATCTGCTTGCCGAAGATGTATATACCGTCACCATGGACCGTTATCGGGAAGGAATCGCCTCAATGACCGAAGTATTGCAGGACGAAATGCGGATGAGCGAAGCCCAAAACAACTATATCAGTGCCCACTACAATTACCGGATAACCAATCTGACTTTGCTGAAGCTGACGGGACAGCTGGAGACGTTGAGCCCCTCAATTCATTAAAGAGGAAGATGAATAGAGCCCGTATTCAAGGACGGATGTATATATAATAAGTAAACAATATAATATAGAAAATATGGAAACAAAAGAGAACAATAACACCGCAAGTACCCACCAAGAAAAAGCACGGAAATTGAAGAAGCTTCGCCGTTGGCAAATCGTTGTCAGCCTATTAGGAATAGCTATCCTTATCTGGGGAATTATTCAAGTGGTCTGCCTCTTTTTGAACTACAAACGGACGGAAACCAGTAATGATGCACAGATTGAACAATACATATCTCCCGTCAATCTGCGCGCATCAGGATATATCAAGAAAATTTGTTTCACAGAACACCAAGAAGTACACAAAGGAGATACCTTACTTATATTGGACGACCGGGAATATAAAATCAGAGTCATGGAAGCTGAAGCTGCACTCAAGGATGCACAAGCCGGTGCCACAGTCATTGGTGCCACACTACAAACCACGCAAACTACAGCCTCTGTCTACGACGCCTCCATAGCAGAGATAGAAATCCGCCTTACCAAGCTGGAGAAAGACCGCCAACGATACCAGAATCTGGTGAAGAGAAACGCTGCCACCCCCATTCAATTGGAACAGATAGAAACCGAATATGCAGCTACCCACAAGAAGTTGGAAGCCGTGAAACGACAACAGAAAGCTGCCTTGTCGGGTGTGAACGAAGTGTCACATCGCCGTGAAAATACCGAAGCTGCCATACAACGGGCAACAGCCGCACTCGAAATGGCACGACTGAATCTCTCCTACACCGTAGTAGTAGCTCCTTGTGATGGGAAATTGGGGCGGCGTACCCTTGAAGAAGGACAATTCATCACTGCCGGACAAACCATCACCTACATTCTGCCTGACACACAAAAGTGGATTATAGCCAACTACAAGGAAACCCAGATTGAGAATCTGCACTTGGGACAAGAAGTAGTCATTACCGTCGATGCCATCAGCGACAAAGAATTCAAAGGAAAAATCACTGCCATCTCCGGAGCCACCGGCTCCAAATATTCCCTAGTGCCCACGGATAATTCTGCCGGCAACTTCGTGAAGATACAGCAACGCATCCCAGTCCGCATCGACTTTACCGATTTGTCCAAAGAAGACAACAGCAGCCTTGCCGCCGGTATGATGGTAATAGTCAAAGCGAAGATGGAATAATGATTAGTGTTTAATGATTAATTTTTAATTATCCATGCCCTCATCCCCCAAGAACTATCCCTTCTACAACTGGGTACCTAAGCCGGTAGGTATCATCATCCTATTCGTATTCTTTTTGCCGATACTGACTGTAGGCGGTACCTACTCGGTGGCAAGCACCGAAATGATGAGCGAACTCGGCATCATTTCCGAGCATATCCAGTTTGCCAACTTCGCCACTTCCATTGGCATGGCAGCATTCTGCCCTTTTCTGTATAGGCTGGTAGTCATACGCCGGCAGAAAATGATGTGCCTGGCAGGATTCTCCCTGATGTACATCTTCAGCTATATCTGTGCCAAGACAGACAGCGTTTTCCTGCTGGCACTATGCAGCATCTTTATGGGATTCCTACGAATGGTGCTGATGATGGTCAACCTCTTCACCCTCATAAAGTATGCAGGGCATATCGAGGCGTACGACAAAATTACACCCGGCAACGAGCCCACAACTGACGAAGGCTGGGACAAGCTGGACATCGAACGGAGTGCGGCACAACCCGCCATCTATCTATTCTTCATGGTACTGGGGCAATTGGGAACCTCGCTCACCGCCTGGCTCGCTTTTGAATATGAATGGCAGTACATACACTACTTTATGATGGGGCTACTATTACTTTGCATCCTCATCACCTTCATTACTATGCCTTATCATAAATATACCACCCGCCGTTTCCCCATCAACTTCAAGCAGTTCGGCAATGCCTCCATCTTCTGCATCACACTAGCCTGCATTACCTACGTGCTTACTTATGGCAAAGTGCTCGACTGGTACGATGACCCAACCATACAATGGGCCACAGTCTGCGCCATCATTGCTGGCGGCATATTTCTCTATATCGAGTCTACCCAGCGCAATCCTTACTATCAGCTCGATGTATTCAAACTGCGTACCATCCGTATGGGTTTCCTATTCTATTTTCTGTTAATGGTACTGAATTCCAGCGCCATGTTTGTCAATGTATTCACGGGCATAGGCATGAAACTGGACAACTTTCAGAATGCCACCCTGGGCAACTGGTCCATGCTGGGCTACCTCATCGGCGGTATAGCCACTATCTGGCTCAGCGTAAAAGGCGTACACTTCAAATATCTCTTTGCCGCCGGTTTCCTTCTATTGGGGCTTTCCGCCATGTTCATGTATTTCGAGGTACAAGGTGCAGGACTGTACGAACGGATGAAGTATCCGGTCATCATCCGCTCCACCGGCATGATGTTCCTCTACTCGCTGATTCCAACCTACGCCACCCAACGCATGCCTTACAAATATCTTTCTTCCTGGATATGTACCATGATTACCGTACGCATGGTATTGGCTCCCTGCATCGGAGCCACACTCTATACGAATGTGCTGCAAGAACGCCAGCAGCACTACGTCACCCGCTATGCACAGAATGTAGACATGTTGCACCCCGAAGCGTCCGCCTCGTTTACCCAAACCGTACAAGGCATGCAATATCAGGGAAAAAGCAAACAAGAAGCAATCAACATGGCTGCCATATCCACCAAAGGACGCATCCAGGTGCAGGCCACCCTCTCTGCTGTAAAGGAAATGGCAGGATGGACACTCTATGCCTGCCTGATTTGCATGATATTTGTGCTTGTCGTGCGGTATCCTAAACGAAAATTACTAACTTAGCAGACAATTTTCGGTACAACCTGTAATTTTGTCTGTTATGGATACTCAACAAGAACGTTTATCCCACTTGGACCGCGCATTGTCCAACGGAGAAAACATTTGTAGTTCAGAAGGTATGCTCTGCTCCTTCCCTGCCTCCTTGAAGAAACCTTTCATGATTAATGGAGCAGGACTGATGGTCTGCCGCCAGGGCAACTTCACCTTTTCGCTCAACATGAAGGTATTCTCGGCCCAGGCAGGCGAAACAGTTTTCATTCCGGAAGATTCCCTCTTCCAAGTGCTGAGCGAATCGGAAGACCTGCAACTATTCATATTCATTTACCAGATAGAACCGATAAGGGACATCATAGGCAATTCAGTGGCAACCATGTACCTATACATGCAGCTCCGGACCGAACCATGCTACGTATGGAACACCGGAGACGAAGAAGAAGTCCTGAAATACATGTCCTTACTGGACAATACCCTGCACTTAGACAACAACACCTTCAACGACAACGAACAAAGGCTGCTTCTGCTGGGACTCACATACCGCATCTGTTCCATTTACAACCGTAAACTGATGAACCTTAAAACAACGGTTGGCCACAAACATGAAATTTTTATCCGGCTGATTCAGTTGATAGATGCGCACTACACGGAAGAACGCGGTGTAGAGTTTTATGCAGACAAACTCTGCTTATCACCCAAATACCTCTCTGCACTATCCAAGTCCGTCTGCGGATTCACCGTGCAGGAACTGATATTCAAATCCATCATCCGCAAAAGCATCTCACTACTCAAGAACACCCAGAAAAATATCCAGGAAATCGCCGATTTCTTCAATTTTCCCAATGCTTCTTATTTTGGTACATTTTTCAAGAAACAAACAGGCATGTCTCCGCAACAGTACCGCAAAAAATAGAAAACGTTACGCTTTCAACCGGATAACGAAGCGGCTCCCCTTACCCAGCTCACTCTGAACAGTCAGTGTACCGCCATGCGCTTCCACAAAGTCTTTCGAAATGGAAAGTCCTAAGCCACTACCTTGCACTTTAGTGCCCGGCACTCGGAAATAACGGTCAAAAATGCTCTGGTGATAACGCGGGTCGATACCTTTTCCAAAATCCTGCACATACATTTCCACAAAATCCTCGTCATGCTTGGCGCCGATAACCACCCTCCCGTTCTCTTTGGAATAGCGGATAGCATTACTCAACAAATTGGTGAGTACCCAAGCAATCTTTTCGCTATCGACAAACAATTTAGGCATTTTTTCTTCCGGATACTCCACTTCTATCTGAATGCCGAATTTATCAGCCTGTACCTGATTAGCCTTGATGGCATACTCTATCAGTTCAATGGGCTTTGTTATTTTAGGCATCATCTGCAGTTTACCGGCTTCTACCTGCGTCATGTTCAGTAGTTCTCCGGTAATCCCAAGAAGGCGATCAGCATTTTCCTTAATGCTGTTCGATAATTGCTCCTGCTCGTCGTTCAACACCCCTACCCGTTTGTCCTCCAACAACTGCAGACTCATCAGAATAGCGGATATAGGCGTTTTCAGTTCATGAGAAATAGTCGAGATAAAAGTAGTCTTGGCACTATCCAATTCTTTGAATTCTGTAATATTTTTCAGTAAAATCACATCGCCAAGATTATGAGGTTCGTCATCATCAGCCTCTGCATTTATAATGGTAATGTAAGAAGCTTTAAAGTAACTCTCCTTATTGTCTGCATAAATCTTCAACGGTTCTTTCTTTTCACCCGGATTTACCAATTCACGAACTAAACGGCGGAGCAAATCATTCTTCAAAGAAAGCTCCTCAGCCGAACGGCGAATTACCTCTTCCCGTTTTAAATTCAGCACAGTTAAAGCCTCATTATTGATAAAGAGAATTTCCCTATTACGGTTCAAACCAATAATAGGTTCATCAATACTATTCACAATAGCCTCAAGAAATTTCTTAGCAGAAAGTATGTCGTTCAGCGTACTGGCGCGATACTCCGTCAGTCGTTCAGCCATCCGATTAAAACTATCAGCCACTTCACGAAATTCCTCGTGTCCACTCATATCCAGACGTTTCTCATAATTATGGTTCGCTATTTCAAGAATCCCACGCGTCAGTTCTTGAATAGGTTTGCTGATGGAACGGGGAAGCCATACCAACAATATGATACTGGCAAAAATACATACCCCACCTATCACAGAAATCCAGAGCAATGCACGTTGCAATCCCGGTACAGCAGCAGGACTATCCGGCTCTGTAGCCGTCAGTATCTGTAGATTCACCACAGAAAGAGCAACCAACAAAATAATCATTCCAGCCAATACCCCTACGCTGAGTATCAATTTTGTACGAATATTCATAATGTTCCTAAGAATTAATATTATGCAAGTATAATCAAATCTATGTTTACTTGTGCCAAATCACGCACAAATTTTCGGTATTTCAATATCATGAACAATGATTTCGGAAAAGAAAGTGACGGACTTCCCATGCAGACAGTTGTTATCTGTTTCTCCCTACAAGTATCAACAATGCTTCCCAGCACATCCGGCGATTGCACCTGAACGACCTCCCCTCCCAACTCTGTCACCAGTTTAAAATGATTCAGCAGATAACGCTGTCTCGCCAGACCAATTCTATCCATGCTCTCTTTCGGTGTCTGAACATACAGGGCGATAAAAGTAGTATTGTACCGGGTTGCCAACTTTGCCGCCTTCCTGATAATTCTCCGCGGTGTTTTCTCGTGACTACTGATACAAGCCATAAACTTTTCATGTCTTAACCCGACAGCCACTCCCATTACAACCTCATTCTCCACCTTCTTCTCCACCCTCAATGCAACTTCCTTCAAAGCCAACTCGCGCAATTGCAGAATATTCTCAGTTCGAAAGAAATTGTCCAATGCTGTCTGAATCTTTTCCGGACGATATATCTTACCCGCTTTCAAACGTGCAATCAGCTCCTCTGCCGTCAAGTCAATATTCACCACCTCATCCGCTTCCTGAAGCACACTGTCGGGCACCCGTTCTTTCACTTCAATACCCGTAATCTCCTGCACTTCTTCATTCACGCTTTCAATGTGCTGAATATTGATTGCCGAAATCACATTGATTCCCTCATCCAGCAAAGTTATCACATCCTGCCAACGTTTCTCGTTCAAGCTACCTTCTACATTGGTATGAGCCAGTTCATCCACAATTACAATTTCCGGATGGACACGGATAATCGTATCCAGATCCATTTCCTCCAATTCTTTCCCCTTATAGAAGATTTTACGACGCGGAATGACAGGGAGCCCTTGCAGCAATGCTTCCGTCCCGGCGCGTCCATGAGTTTCGATATAGCCGATTTGCACGTTCACACCGTTCTCCAGCAGTTCATGTGCTTCCTGAAGCATACGATATGACTTTCCCACACC
>OGRO01002750.1_pt1 | contig 13337 bp, 18 predicted proteins | sample 1553451 | NCBI WGS metagenome assembly OGRO01 (sample SAMEA2580021, study PRJEB22360) | human gut metagenome
CGCATAATCGCTCTTTATACCTTTCTCGCGCATACATTTGGACAAAATTACACCTTCCGTCCCCCAGCCGAACGCGCACATGAATACTCCGAGCAGTCCTAAGCGGAAATTCTTTATATCAAGCTCCGGAGAATAGCTCAGACCCCAAACGCCAAGCAGCGTACAAAACAAGAAAATCCACTGATACCATTTGATTTTTTCTTTTAAAAATACATATGCCAAAACCGCGCCTATTGCGGGATATATTGCGCTTGCAACAGCGCCTGCCGATGCGCCCATATAATTGACCGCAAGCACATATCCTGTCATTCCGATTGGACCGCCTATCGCGGAGGACAACGCCAAAAGACGGAATGTTTTTGTCCTGCATATCCCGAATATATCCTTCAGTCTGCCGCGGATTCCGTTCACTCCAAGCAGAATGAGTGCCGACACTCCGTCGTGGATAAAGGTGCTTACGAACGGCGCCAAAAGGATTCCCTCTACTCCGGAAACAAACGGCGACATAGACAGTGCAATACCAAGAATCACGGTTTCCAGCGCCCATGTGATTCCGGCAAAAATACCGCAAAGCATTGTTACTCCCCCTCTACTACTTGGCTTTTTTCACCCTTATTTTATAGCGTTTTTCCGTATCTTTTATATCAGAATTATCACTAAATACCCACTCAAAAAAGTATGTATCACAATTAGTAGTACGATTTTAGTACGAACATAAACCACTATATATTGAGAGTGTCAGCAGTAAAATTTTTCATTAAAATACTTTCGTGGTACTCTACCGCTGATAACAATAAATCCCTTGCTCGAAAGTTCATCATTCAGCCGTTTTATAATGCGGTATGCAGTAGGTTTTGATACCGTTAAAATGGTAGTAATATCACTTGCAGTATAAAATACATTTGTGTCTGTCAATATTATATCACCTCTTTTTACGAATTGCAAGTCCTTCGTTTTTCTTCTGCCACAAGATATTTTAATAGTTCGGGTAAAACCCCTTGATTAGATGTATCACCGATAAAGGATATATCTGTTATCTTCGGAGCGGAGTTTTTATCTATGCAGTAGTTTATAACATCTAACAGCCTTTTCCGCTCTGTTCTGCCGTCTGTGTATGTAACAATCGCCCAAACATCACTGTATAATTGTTTTTCAAGCTCTGAGAGCCTGTTTTTAATATTATTCATTATTGCCGCTCCCCTCGTAGTCAGCAGATACAAACATATCCTTTACCTGCTCACCATATTCGGGATAGGCTTCTTCGGTCAGCACTTTATGAGCCGCGTAAGACCTTGTTCCGTTTTCGGAAAGAGCAGTAACAGCCATATCAACATAACCCTCAAGCGGAGCACGATAATTAAATTCTGCTCTTTTGCAAGTATAAGCCAAAGCCGAAAGTTCACGTTTTGTATTATCGTTAGTTGTGGTTTTTGCCCTCTCATCAGCATATTTACCAATAATACGGAGCATAGCTATATTGCCCTTAAAATCGCCTGCAAGAGCCTTTATTTCTCTATCCGATAAAACATCACTCTTTAGCAGTTCAACCGTTGCAAGGTCAACTTTATCGCCTGTAGCACGGTTATAGCGTTCAAAGCGTGTGTCAGCTTCGGAAAGAACCTCGTTAAAGCTAATCTGAGCCTTTGCGCCCAGTTCCGCATATTCCTTTTGTATGGATTTTAATAGTTCATTGTGGTTGTGTTCGTCTTGCAGTCTGATTTTCATATCTTGCCAACCTCGGCGAATTTCATTCTGCCAACGCTCATTTTCTTTTTCCAAACGAGTATCAAGCTTTTCTCGCTCTTTGCGATATTCACCGTATCTGTTGTGCAATTCGTCTAAATAATCCTTTACGGAATATCTGACAGTTACAGGGTTTGTGTTATAAGTTTTAGCATTTATTATCATATTAAATTACTCCTTGTTAGTTATTTTTTCTAATTCGTCAAGCCGTGACAGGATATTTACCTGTTCGGTGTACTTTAAGCAATTTTGCAACAGCAGAGCAGGCGCATTTAAGCGTATCTACGGAGCGGTATCTGAGTTTTCCATAATTTCGCGGATAGTGTCAACCGCCTTTGTCAAAGTTGCTTGCAGAGTATTACAAGCCTCATTAAGAGCCATTGTACGCCTGCGGTCATATTCTGCCTTAAAATCTTTGTCGGAAAGCCTATTATAAATCGTTGTGTGGCTCCCCCCTGCCGCTACGCTTGCGTCTCTGATGTTACCGCAAGAAAGCAAGGCAGTAAGAATTTGTTCGTCTTTTGGTTTCATTTCCATAATTTCACCCCTCTGTTGCGTAAATAATTTCGTTTAACAGTAAAAACTGTGCTTTTCGCCTTATCATAGACACTCAATCCAGACGGAATAATATCTATTTTTATCGTGTCTGTATCAACCGTTGTATAAGGCTCTGCAATGGCTTCAGAACGCTTTACACGCTTAGTTATGTAGTTGTATTCCTTATCTGCTGCAACATCATAGACGGCGGTTTTATTGCCGTTACGGACAACCTTAACAGTATCGCTCTTATAAAGAGATTTCGGAGCGGAAGTTTTGCAACCTGTGAAAAGGCAGCACACACATAACAGTAAAATTATCAGCTTTGCAATACTATTTTTGTTCATTGGCGGTCAACTCCTTTTTTAACGCTTTAATTTCTTTTTTCAGACGATTATTTTCTAATCGCATTTCATTCCATCTATGCTCCCATCGTCTGATTTCATCATTAAGCAAGTCAATAAGTTGGTTTTTATAATCAAGCACCGAAAACACTCCTTTCTAAATCCCTGAAAAGAGCAATAGCATACTCCCTGTCTGCTCGCTCCTTTTTCAGTTTTTTAATGCGTCGTTCCAATTGTTCGACCTCAGCGTCAATACTGTTTATCTTTTTACTGTAAATGTCAAATACAAAATTGCATTTTTCCAAAAGCTTTATTCTATCTTCTTTATCCATAATAAAATCACTCCTTTTTTCGTGTTTGTGCAAAAATGTGCATTTTTTATGTTAGGTTCTTATATATGGTATATAGAGAAAGTCCCAGACGAATTGCATACTTGCAACAAACATATTTTAATCGTAATAATTTCTATTACATTTACTACCTGAATAGCTGTAATAATGCGGTATTTCCTCTATTTCATCTTGGATAAGAACATAATCCCTCACAACATTACGCACAGTTTTTCCATTTATTGTACCGCTTGTTGCAAATATATTCTTTCCTCTTAATTCATCAAAGAAATTACCTTTGTTTTCAACGCCAAAACCGTTATTTGAACACCATTCTTTATACTTAATATAAACATCAAGAGCCTTTATATTTGTACCTATTCTCGGTTCTAAACATTCGGTTATAAAATTACCGATTTTGTCGCTGTTCGTTCTGTATTCGGCGGTGGCGTTTGTGACTGCTTGCGGTGGCGTTGCTCCGTCTGCGTAGTACATTTTAAGACCCTCAATGCACCAATTAAAAATACCGCTTAAATTATCGGACTTTATCAGCTTACTTTTAAGGTTTTTATCTTGTTCGTGTGGCTCAAAGTGCCTATCAAATGTAATAACATTTATTCTACCACTTGTGAATAGCGTATCATCTGTTATGAGCGGTAAAAAATTTGTATTTATAAACAGCTTAAAACGAGGTATAAACTCAAATTCACGCTCGTGTAAATGCCTTGCTGTTATGCTGTCACGCCCTAACAGGTTTTTAAGCAAACCTACATCAAATATCATTCTTTTGGGCGGCTCGGAAGCATTTAGAAGACGGCAGCCGTCAAGCCTTGCAATATCTCCGCTTGCTTGTCTGCTGTCTTTGTTCTGCTTTTGTGCAAGCGTTTCGGGGCGCATACTCATTCCATACCCTGCGGTATTTCCCAACATATAAAGCAATGTTTCAATGAGTGTAGATTTGCCGTTTCTCGTAGTTGCTCCGTACAGTATAAAGCAAGTTTCAAGGTTTGTATCAGCAGTTAAGGCATAGCCTAAAATCTTTTGCAGATACTCTATTTTTTTCTGTATCGCCCTGCATAACTTCATCAATAAACTTTTCCCATTCTTCCGACTTTGCAGACGGTTCATAAACCACATTGCCGATTTTTGAAAGTAAATCATCTGGGTTATGCGGTGCAAATTCAAATGTTTTTAGGTTTAGAGTCCCGTTCTGACAGTTAAATAAATCAAGATTTTTGTCAAAATCTGATTGTGTTACAAAATGAATATCTCTGCTATCCTTTACCATTGTTTCACGGAAACGGAGCTGTCCCAACTTTGACGCATAATCAAGAAAATTTTTCTTTACATTCTCATCTTGAATAGTAGTAGCGTATATAAGCAAACTGTCTGCAAGTTCCTTTGCCTTGTTAAGCGTTCGCATACTGCCTTCATCTCTTATCCAAACTTTACCGTCATAGAAAAACCATTCTTTAGCTGTAGCGTTATATCGGCAGGGATTTTTGTAAACCTCCGCAAACAACTCGCCAAAGCCTTTATCATTAAGAGAAAAGTTTGTGTCTGCTCCTAACTCTTTTAAGCGGTTTATAATTGTTTTAGGCACTTTAGCCTTAAAATTTTGCTTGCTGATTTCTTTTCTTGCATAACTATCAGCTTCAGTTGCCCACTCATACACATCATCAGCAGTTGCACCGTCATTCAATGCCTTTGTTACTTCTTCAAGCCCCATTATTTTGACCGCTTCGCTTATTTTTTCTTCATCAGTCAATATTCTTCACCGCCTGTTTGCTCAGTGTTTCAAGCATTTCTGCAAGCGCCTCATTATTTACCAAAAACCGATTACCTGTTTTAATACCGGGGCATTCACCTTTTGCAACAAGAATCCGCAAGCGATGTTCACTTAATATTCCTGTTGCGGCTGTTTGTCTAATTGTTTTGAAAGTTGGCATATAAAATCACCTCAATATAGTTATAATTTTTAATAATTTTTAGTCAGAAATCGTCGACTATCTCTTGACATCTTCTATTATATATGATAAAATGTTTATGTTAAAGAAGTGGAATATAAACTTTTACATAAACTTTTTAAAAAGAGGTGAAACCGTGAACGGAAATTTAGTTAATGAAGAAACGGGAAAAACATTGATGATTGCCCAAAGAGTAAAACTATACATTCCATATTTTGAACATTATGAAGTTAAAGCGGATAAGAATAACTCGTTTATGGATTATATAATTGGCTATAACAAAAAGGGCGTTCCGTTTGAAATAAAAAACATTGCCGCTCGATATACTGACAGCCGCGAAATATTAGATAGTTTGCTACACCTTAATTTTAAAGTGGTTAACAACCTCAAATATTCACGTCAAAGACAGTATAAAGAAATAATTAAATGGTGTGAAAAATATGGTTTACCATTTCAAAAAGGTATTGGAGCGGCTATATCAAATAATTTACCTATAATATCTGCTGAAATCGAAAATCCATATGCCGAAAAAGGGTTTTACGCTTTTAGTACAGAGATGTTTTTCAAAGAATTAGCCACTCTTTACAATTACTTTATATTCGTTTTAGCTTGTAAGCCAAATTTATATATTGGTCTTGAAGAGAATAGAGATAGAATTCATAACAAACAGATTTATTATATTAAATCAAAACATTCTGAAGAAGAGATACAAAAACAACTTTTAAAATACTTCAAAGAAATAAGGTTTAAGATTGATATTGAATTTGACGGAGAAAGATTTTTTCTTATACCAACATTCGATAATTTATTCGAATTAGCAAAATATCAGTTACTCTTGTTATATAATGCTGATGTAACAACGGGAATTAAAGAGTGTAAATGTTGTGGTGAATTATTTTCCTGTGTTCGCAGGTCTCAAAAATTTTGCAGTAACTGTTCACCACAAAAGTATTACCAAAGAAAAAAGAGAGCAAAACAAAAGGACGGTGCTAACAATGCCAGCATACAAAAATGAGCGTGGAACGTGGAATGTTAAATTTTACTTTACGGACTGGACAGGGAAACGCAAGCAAAAGAAAAAAGAGGGATTTGCAACAAAAAAGGAAGCCCAAAATTTTGAAACGGACTTCCTGAATAAATGTCAAAACTCGGTTGACATCACTTTTTCAAATTTAGTTGAAAACTATATGAACGATTGCAAAGTACATCTAAAGCCTACAACAATCTCAAATAAAGAACACCTAATATCAACTAAATTATTGCCTTATTTCGCTAATATGAGAATATGTGATATTGATATATCAACCGTGAGAAAGTGGCAAAATGAGCTTATATCACACGAAAACGGCTATGCTCCAACATATCTAAAGTCAGTACATAATCAACTGTCTGCGATATTTAATTTTGCCGTAAAGTATTATAAGCTACCCTCAAACCCTGCTGCGGCTTGTGGCTCTATGGGAAAGAAAAAAGCGGAAAGTATGCAGTTCTGGACAAAAGAAGAATTTGATACCTTTGTAAAAGCCGTATCAGACAAACCTATTTCAAAAACCGCCTTTTACCTTTTCTTTTATAGCGGTATGCGTGAGGGTGAATTATTAGCCTTAACGCTGAATGACTTTGACTTTGATAACAATACTGTAAGTATTACAAAGAATTATGCAAGGCTCGGAACAGAGGATATTATACAGACACCAAAGACACCGAAAAGCAGACGTACAATAACTTTACCGGCTGAAATAATGGAAATGGTAAGGGAATATAGTGCAATGCTTTATGATTACAAGCCTACAGACAGACTCTTTGCAGTTACAAAGTCATATCTTACACACGAAATGCAGAGAGGGTGCAAACTGTCAGGTGTCAAAAAGATACGCATACACGATTTAAGACATTCTCACGCTTCACTACTTATAGAGTTAGGTTTTGCACCTTTGTTAATTTCTGAACGGCTCGGACACGAAAATGTAGAAACAACTTTGAATACATACTCGCATTTGTATCCTAACAAGCATAGCGAAGTTGCTGATACATTGTCAAAATTGATACAAAACTGAAATTTTAGTACGATTTTAGTACAGTTTGAATATTTGAAATCCCGAAAGCCCTTTATATATGAGGTTTTCGGGATTTCTTGTTATTACTCCCCCTCTATGATGTCAGGCAGATATGAAACATCAGGGATAACCGCGTCCGCATACGGCATAAGCCGTTCCCGACTCTTTTGGGTTTCTCCCACTCCTATGACAAAAATCCCTGCATTGCGCGCAAAGCGTATATCCGTCATGGTATCACCCACCATTACCGCCTTTTGAGCGGGAATACCGAACTCGCTTAAAAATTCCTCTGCGCACCGCGGATTTGGCTTAACAGGATTTTTGCCGTCATCGGTATAAACCCTATCGAACAAGTCCTCTATTCCAAGTCCCGCAAGGCACTTGCGCGTAATCTGCAAATCGTCCGTAGTCACAACCGCGAGCCGTCTTTTGCCGCCCTTCAGGCGTTCAAGCACCGCTCTTATATTTTCGCAAGCCGGCTCGATTTTCCCCGCGTCCGCGTTCTCATTATACGCCGAAAGCGTCATTTCCACAATATCCGAATCCGAAACGTCAACTCCGCACTCACGCAGGACTTCGCCTATTACCAAGCCGATTTGCTCGTATGTACCCTTGCACAGAAGTCCGTCAATATCCGCGGTATCATCGACAACGCCCAAAGCTACGAGCAGCTTTTCAACGGGAATGTCCTCCCTGCCGAGCCTTTGCAGAATAGCGCCCGCGGCACATCGGGAAACCTCGACCCAAAAGCTGTTGAACCTCATCAGAGTTCCGTCCTTATCAAAAATTATCGCCTGTACATCCAAATATTATCACTCCGTAAAATCGTATACTGACATTATACAGCTTTTTTCCGCTTTTTGCAATATTTTTCCGCAAAATCAGTGCTGCATTAAAATATGCAGCGAATACAATGGCATATTACCGTGTGAAAAACACAGCAAAGCGGCAGCGCAAAATTGTTTTCCGCACCGCCGCTTTGCAAGCCTGCAATTATTTTTAATTATATCACACTACAAAATTATACAGATAAGTCCGCCGCTGCCCTCGTTGATTATCTTTTGGAGGGTTTCCTGCAAACGCAGCTGTGCGTCGTCAGGCATACGGTAGAGCTTATTATGAAGTCCCTCGTTCACAAGCTCGTGCAGCGATTTTCCGAATATGTTTGACTCCCAGATTTTTTTGGGGTCAACCTCAAACTCATTAAGAAGATAATGTACCAAATCCTCTGACTGCTTTTCCGTGCCTACAATCGGACTTACTTCCGTTTCTATATCGGCACGAATCATATGTATCGACGGAGCGGACGCCTTCAGGCGGACGCCGAAACGGCTGCCTTGTTTTACAATTTCCGGCTCTTCCAGCGTAAGCTCGTCAATCGACGGCGATACTATACCGTAACCCTTTCGGCTTACCTCCTCAAGCGCTCCCGCGACCTTATCGTACTTACGCTTTACCTCTGCCATGTCGCCGAGCAAACGCATCAGCGATTCCTCGCCGTCTATCGCAAACCCTGTTGTTTCCTCCACTACATTGTAGAAAAGCTCCCTCGGCGTGATTACCTGCATCGAAACTGTACCCTTGCCCATATCTACACACGCCGTTCTTACGCTGTCAACATACTCGCACTCGCAAAGTGCGTCCGCGAATTTCTGCACGTCCGCAAGTTTTTGCGCTCCCTTTGCCGCATCGCATACGAATTTTCTTAGTCCTGCTTTCAGCCTGTGCTCACTGTCGAGCGCGTCAATCCACTCCGGAACCGAAATTCCTATCTCCCTCAGCGGGAACTCATAAAGCAGCTGCTCAATTATTTTATTCACGTCGTCATAGTTAAGCTCCATACAGTTTACCGCAACAACCCGCACACCGTACTTTTCCTCCATACTCCGTCTGCACTCCTCGGTTTGCTCTGAGTACGGATTCAACGTATTAAGCACAACAATAAACGGCTTGTTTATCTCCTTCAGCTCGTTTATCACCCGCTCCTCTGCCGGCTCGTAGTCCTCGCGGTCAATCTCTGTTATGCTGCCGTCCGAGGTCACCACAATCCCCACCGTTGAATGTTCGCAAATTACTTTTTTTGTTCCGATTTCCGCCGCATCTGCAAACGGCATAGGCGTTTCCGACCACGGCGTCATAACCATTCGCGGATTATCGTTTTCGATATATCCGAGCGCGCTGTCCACAATATATCCGACACAGTCTATAAGCCGTATCTTCAGTGAGGTGCTGTCGCCCATACTTATCTCGACCGCCTCGTTCGGTATGAACTTCGGCTCGGTTGTCATAATCATGCGCCCGCCCGCACTCTGCGGCAACTCATCCATTGCCCGCTCCCTCATGTGCTTGTTCTCAATATTCGGAATCACCATTAAATCCATAAATCGCTTTATAAAGGTTGATTTTCCCGTGCGCACCGGTCCTACAACGCCGAGATAAACGTCACCGCCGGTCCTTTCCGCAATGTCGCTGTACACATTATACTCTGCCATTCTTTATTCCTCCCTGTTTGTTCAGACTGCCGCTGCCCGACAGTTCGTTACCTTGTACATACTATGCGTCACAAGTCGGAAATATGTTTTTTTGTGATTTTTTGCAGGCGCTTTACCAAATTTATCGCATAAAAAAGCAGCCGCGGCCAAAATTTGCCGTGACTGCCAAGCCTTTATTTCTTATCCGCCCTCGGATGAGCCTTTCTGTATATCTTTTGCAGCTCTTTCTGAGCAATCTGCTCATAAATCTGTGTAGAGGCAATATCCGAATGTCCGAGCATTTCCTGAATGGATTTCAAGTCCGCACCGTTTTCAAAAAGGTGCGTTGCAAACGAATGCCTGAGCGTATGCGGCGTAATGTCCTTGTTTATTCCCGCCTGCGCCGCATAGCCTTTTATTATCTTCCAAAATCCCTGCCGTGACAGGCTCCCGCCGTGACAGTTCAAAAACAGAGTTCCGTTATCCTCCCTGCCCTTCAAAAACCGCGGTCTTACCGCATCCGTATAGCGCTTGACCGCCTTTCTTGCCAGCGCATACACAGGTATGACCCGCACATCCTTCTTGCTTCGGCAATTTATGTAACCGATATTCATATCAACATCGCCAATGCGCAGTCCGATAAGCTCCGACACGCGTATGCCCGTTGCATAAAGCAATTCAAGCATAGCCTTGTCGCGGCAGCCCTTATCACTGTCATCCTTGGGCTGCTTTAACAGCTGCTCCACCTCGCCGCTGCTTAGTACCTCCGGCAGCTTTTTTTCCGCTTTCAGCGAATGGAGCTGCTCGGTCGGGTCGAAGTCGACCGCCTTCACGTTGCGCAAATATTTATAAAACGACCTGACGGACGCCAATGTTCGCGAAACGGTTGCCGCCGACATCCCGCTCTGCTGCATCTTGAACATATATTCCAAAATAACCGTTCCGGACGCCGCACGCACGTCCGTTCCCCTGTCTTTAATATAAGAAATGTATTTTTCAACGTCCCTTCTGTATGACAGCAGCGTGTTCTCTGACGCTTTCTTTTCATTTTCTAAAAAGCCGCAATATGCGCAAAGCAACTCCTCCATATCCTGTTTTCCCCTTTCATCAAAGCATAAGCGAACAAATCGGCTTGAGTACAGTAGGCACAATAAACCCCTCAATCAGACTGCAAATCACAAACACCGCAGCCGCCATAAGCAGGCAAACCGCACTGCGTGCATACATCGTCCGCCTTACCGCCGTATTCCCCTTTCGTCTCATATTCTTCAACGATATTGAATACCTGATACAAAAAACCGTATATATAATTGCCGCAGGAATCAAAATCAGCGTCCGCGGCAAAAGCGACAAAAGCGCAAAAATAACGCCCTTGCCCCTGTACGCCTGTACAATAAACACCGCCGTAAACCCGGTGCCGTAGCCGCGCACACCCATATTCAAAACCGAAAACGGAATAAGTCCTATCCAAAGTCCCGACAGCCATATAAAAATCAGCAGCTTTAAATTCCCGTACAGTGACGCGCGAAACACCCCCGCACGGCTGACAGACTGAAGGCTGTATGCCGAAATAAAGCTGTTAAGATACGAATTCAGACCTTCATATTTGCCGTCCGGCAGCATTGCCGCGGACAGCGCTCCGAATGCCGCACCGAAAACCACCGCAGTAATAACCAAAACATACCACAGCCTATTTTCCGCCACATAATCCGAAAAAACCTTCAAAACCCGTGTTCCCGTATCCTTAACCGAATGTTTCACAGTCAACCCCTCCGTACCTTTCACAAAATCCGAAATCATAGTATAATAATACTTATGAGGCTCGTCCGCATTTTATGAAAAGAATTTAACCGCAGGGCTCGGCATACCGTGTCCAATCCCGATTATCTCCGATTCTTTTCGCCTATAGGCTCCCGATATTACATATTTTCCGCTTTCTCAACGCACGCGTCAATCGCCGCGGTCAGTGCGGTATAAAAACCGTGCTTTTCAAGCTCGCAAACCGCCGCAATCGTTGTTCCGCCCGGCGAGCAGACATCGTCCTTCAGGCTTGCGGGGTGTTTTCCCGTTTCAAGCACCATTTTTGCAGAGCCTTCAACCGCCTTCGCCGCAAGGCGCAGCGCGGTCTGCTTCGGCAGCCCGTGCTTTACTCCGCCGTCAGCCATTGCGTCAATCATCATGTAAACATATGCCGGACTGCTGCCGTGCAGAGCCGTGGCAACATTTATATACTTCTCGTCAAGCACTACCGCGTCGCCTACCGCCTTAAAAAGCTCCTCCGCGGTTTTCAGCTCGCCAACCGTCACGTTATCGTTAGGCGAAAGCACCGCCATGCCGCAGTTCACCTGCGCCGGGGTGTTCGGCATTACCCGCACGATTTTCGCCGAGCCGCCGAGCACCGACTCTATTCTTTTAAGTTCAAAACCCGCCGCAATCGAGATAAAAAGCCTGCCCTCCGCAAAAGGCTTAACCTCCTCCAAAACGCCCGGAAGTACATTCGGCTTTACCGCAAAAATTACAACCTCCGAACGCGCCGCGACCTCCGTATTGTCGGCGGTTGCATACGCGCCCGCGCTCTGCCACCTTTCGCGCTTTTCCTCACTCATGTCGCTTATCGAAAGCTCCGCGGGTTTTACCGCGCCCGCCGCAAGCATTCCGCCTGCAAGCGCCGACGCCATATTTCCCGCTCCGATTATTCCCAATTTCATCACAAGGACTCCTTTGTTTTTTGATAATTCTCTTATATTTTAATACAAACTCCGCCAAATTTCAAGTATTTTTTTACTGCCTGTCACTCAGTTATCCGATAACCGTTTTCACAAGTCTCAAAAAGTTCCCCGCTGCAATCCGCTTTACCAGTCTTTCGGAATAGCCTATCCTAAGCAGTTCCTCTATCAGTGTATGTATCCCCTCAACTCCGCCCAGTCCGAGCGGTGCCGAGTCGATTCCGTCAAAATCGCTGCCAAGTCCCACGCAGCCTTCGCCGCCAAGCTCCAGTATATGCTCAATATGCCCGATAACCTCGGTTATGCCGCACTCCTTGCCCGCAACAAATTCAGGGTAGAAGTTTACGCCTATACACCCGCCGCAGTCTATCAGCGCACGAATCTGCTCATCGGTCAGATTTCGCCTGTGTCCGCAAATCGCTTTAGCATCGGAGTGCGATGCGCAAATCGGCGCGCTGCTACGCTCTATTACATCCCAAAAACCCTTTTCCGACAGATGTGACACGTCAACTATCATGCCGAGACGGTTCATCTCATCCACCACCTCGCCGCCGAACTCCGTAAGTCCGCCGCCGCGCGGCTCCCCGATACCGTCGCACAGCTCGTTTGCGTAATTCCATGTGAGAGTCATCATCCTTACGCCGAGCCGATAAAGACTTCTGAGATTTTCAAGCCTGCCTTCAATCGCCTCGCCGCCCTCGACCGAGATAAGCGCCGCAACCTTCCCTTTCCTTCGCGCCGAGCGTATCTGCGCATAAGAAGTACAAACCGATATACGCTTTTCATTTCTTTCAGCCTCGGTATAAAGCCTGTCTATCAGCGACAGCGCGCGCGTCAGCGGCGGGCAGGCATCCGAGCGTTTGTCAACAAACGCCGCAAACACCTGAACATAGCCGTCATAACGCGACATACGCTCCAAATCGAGCATACAGTCATTTTTCTCAAGCATTTTATTCCCGTCAAGGATTTTTGAAATTGTATCGCAATGCGCGTCAAATACCGTCATATTACCTCCGTCCGAGCCGACAAAGCCATTATGTAATACCCCTTATAAGCGTTCAAAATACGGCGCATATGCCATACGGCAAAACAAAAACAGCCATTCTACACCTCAAATGCGCCGACAATACGATTCACGTTTTCAAGCCAAAATCCGCCGTCAA
>OGRO01002759.1_pt1 | contig 13300 bp, 11 predicted proteins | sample 1553451 | NCBI WGS metagenome assembly OGRO01 (sample SAMEA2580021, study PRJEB22360) | human gut metagenome
CCATTCATTTCCGCAATGGCTACTGCTGCTGTTTTCAGCTTGTCATTTACCAGAAGGATTGCTGCAAACATATATTCATTCCAACAAGTAATAAATGCATAGATTGCAGAAGATACTAATCCTGGTTTTACCAACGGAAGTGCAATCTTCCAGAATGTCTGTAAATGAGAAGCCCCATCAATTGCCGCAGATTCATCAATTTCTGTTGGAATTGTTCTGAAATATCCAACCATCATCCAGGAACAAAATGGAATAGTAAAGGAAACATATACGATACACAATCCCACCAGTGAGTTATTCAACCCATAAACACTTAATATTTTATAAAACGGAACCAGAAGCATAATAGATGAAAACATCTGTGTCATTAAAATAAAGGAAAGAAATGTATTTTTCCCTCTGAAATTAAATCTTGTTGCACCATATCCTGTCAGTGTGGACGCTACCAGCGAAATCAATACTGCAACAAGAGTAACACCTAAACTGTTTCTGAAGTACAATACAAAATCATAATCTTTCCAGATTCGTATAAAAGATGTGGCTGTAATTGCCTCTGGCAAGATTCTTCCATTCATCTGGTAAATTTCCAAGTCATCTTTTAATGCAGTAATAAACATCCATAAAATAGGAAGTATTACCAGCAGTGCCCCGATAATAAGAACTGCATAAGATACAATATTTCCTCTTCTCTGGTTTTTTGATAGAGAATAATTTCCTTTACTCATCACAATCCATTACCCTCCTCATCACTTTACTAATCAGCCAGCAAATAACAAAGACAATACCAGTTAAAATCAAATAATTGTAATAATCTTTCTTTTTCATACCAAACCTCTATTTCTTTTTAAAAACAATAAACTTACTTAATACATAATTAAGTACTATAACAATAACCTGAACAATAAGTTTAATAATCTTATCATCAAATCTTAAAACACTAACAAATACATACATCATTAGCATATCCAAAAGAAGTGTACTTACTCTAGATAAATAGAAATTAATACCCTCTTTAAAAGATATTTTATCCTTGGTCTTAAATACATATTTTCTATTAGTAAAATATGCAAAAGTAACCGAAGCAATCCAAGATATAATATTTGCAATTTGTAATTCTACTGCTTCTTTTGGATTAAGAATAGTATATACAAGTAAATAATATGTAGCCAAACTAACTACCGTAGTTAAACCACCCACTATTAAATAGGAGATAATCTCTTCATATTTATAATATAATTCTTTTATCTTTTTCATTTCTTATCAACATTACTTTCTTTAATAATATATATAGGTCTTTGCTTAACCTCTAAATACATCTTTGCCAAATATTCACCAATAACACCTAAACATAAAAGCTGAATACCACTTACCATAAAAATAATACAAGCAAGACTAGGCCATCCACTAGTAGGATCACCAAAAGCAAGTGTTTTAACAATAATAACAATAATCATAATAAAAGCTATCAAGCAGAATAAAACGCCAATAAAAGCAGCTATAGTAAGAGGAGCTGTACTAAATCCTACAATACCATCTAAAGCATAAGAAAATAACTTCCAAAAATTCCATTTAGTAGTGCCTGCTACTCTTTCCTTATTTTCAAATTCAATCCATTTAGTCTTAAATCCAACAAAACTAAATAAACCTTTCGAATAACGATTATATTCCTTCATACTAAAACCAGCCTCTACCATTTGTCTAGTCATAAGTCTATAATCTCTAGCACCAGGTACCATCTCTGTTTTAGACATTTTACCAATAATATCATAAAACCATTTAGTAAATGTCTTTCTTAAGAAAGAATAACCATTTCTACTAGTACTCTTAGTAGCAACACAATCATATCCTTCTTCTTCAATCAATCTAACCATTTCAGGTAATAAACTAGGTGGATCCTGTAAATCAACATCCATAATAGTTACATAATCACCACTAGCCATACTAAGACCAGCATACATAGCGGCCTCTTTCCCAAAATTTCTTGAAAAAGAAATATACTTAACTTCCTTATCATCAGTCTTACTCTTAATAACCTCTAAAGTCTTATCCCTACTTCCATCATCAACAAAAATAAGTTCCAACTTAATATCCATATTCTTAGTAACCTTTTTAACCTCATCATAAAAATAAGGTATACTCTCTTCCTCATTAAAACAAGGAACAATAATACTTAATTTCTTCATAATAAACTTCCCTTCAAAATTAATACTAAATAAATAATACCAATAGTTAACAATTAAGTCAAGTTTTTAACTATTATATAACAAAATTTGACACAAAAAATACCATAGTATAAACTATGATATTCTTAATATTGCATTCCCCAAATAACTAAATCCTTAGCCTCTTTACCACAAACAACACATTTATCTGATACTTTTTCATCGCTAAAAGGAATACATCTAGATTTCGTACCTCTTATTTCCTTAATCTTTTCTTCACATTTAGGATCACCACACCACATAGCTTTAACAAAACCAGGATGAGCATTCATAATACTAGCAAACTCTTCCATATCCGTAGCAGTATAAGTCATCTCTTCTCTTCTTCTTAAAGCCCTATCATACATATCCCTTTGAATATCAAGAAGAAGTAATTTAACATCATGAATAATATCAGTATTTGTAAATACTTGTAATTTTTCTCTAGTATCCCTTCTAACCAAAGTAACCATATTATTCTCTAAATCCCTCTTACCAATTTCAATACGTACTGGAATACCTTGAACTTCAGCTTCAGCAAATTTATATCCCGGACTCTTTTCACTATTATCAATATAAGCCTCAATACCCTCTTGTTTCAACTTATCAAAATAATCATTAGCTAAAGATAATACTTCCAAATCATTACCAATAGGTATGATAACAACCTTTTTAGGAGCAATTTTAGGAGGTAAAACAAGACCATAATCATCAGAATGTACCATAATAAGAGCTCCTATCATTCTCGTAGAACAACCCCAAGAAGTCTGATAAGGATAATCAATCTTATTATCTCTAGAAGTATATTTAATATCATAAGCACGAGCAAACTTCTGACCAAAGAAATGACTAGTAGCGGACTGCAAAGTAATACCATTATACATAAGAGCTTCAACTGTATAAGTATATTCAGCACCAGCAAACTTTTCCTTTTCCGTCTTTCTACCTACAATACTAGGAATAGCTAAATAATCATGAAAGAAATCATTATAAATATTTAACATTTGTAAAGTTTCAGCTTCAGCTTCTTCACGAGTTTCATGAATAGTATGACCCTCTTGCCATAAAAACTCACGACTTCTAAGAAAAGGTCTAGTTTCCTTCTCCCATCTTAATACACTACACCATTGATTATATAATTTAGGTAAATCACGATAAGAAGAAATATTATTAGCATAATAATCACTAAATACCGTTTCAGAAGTAGGTCTAATACATAGCCTCTCATCTAATTTCTTATTACCACCATAAGTAACCCAAGCAACTTCAGGAGCAAATCCCTCTACTAATTCCCCTTCTTTATTAAGAAGAGATTCAGGAATAAGCATTGGCATAGACACATTAACATGACCAGTTTCCTTAAACTTCTTATCTATAATACTCTGCATATTTTCCCATATAGCATAACCATTAGGTTCAATAACAATACACCCCTTAGTATTAGAATAACATGCAAGTTTAGCAGCTCTAACAACATCAGTATACCATTTAGCAAAATCTACATCTCTACTAGTAATCTGTTTATTTTGTTTATCATTCATACATAACACCTCATCAATAACCATTTTATCATAAAAACATAAAAAATACTACTATTAATTATTAAGTAAACAATCTAAATATCTCATATCATTACCAATAATATATACATAATTACTACCAAGTTTATTCCTAAGTTCAATAATACCATTCTTAACATCATCAATATCCAAAGAAAATATCTCTATATAATTCAAAATAATATCATTAATATAATAAAAATTATACATTTTCAACAAACAATATATCTTTTCAAAATTATCCTCATCAATACTTTCCAAATAAGAAATATCATAATTATTCATAACCATATCAAAGTAAAAATCATCTAAATATCTTCTAAGAAACATCTATATCACCATCATATAACATAATATCATAACTATCATTATTTTTAATAACAATAACCTCATCATCTTTATAAATATCTACATTATATTCATCTTGTTTTAAAGTAATAGTAATCTCCTTATCCAAATCATATACATATACTTTAAAACCAATCAATTCAGAACTAAGTTCATCATCACATTTTGGTATAAAAATCTCTCTAACAACACCAATATTTTCCATATAATTTCACCTCTATTTAGCCTTCTTATTCTTAGTATAAATATTAACCATATCTTTTAAAGAAACACCATAATTCATCATCATATTCTCATTACTCATAAAAAATATAGGATTAAGTTTACCATCAATAATAATATCCATATTATTATCCAATAAATAATTAATTTTAACAAAAAGTTCCATATAAGATATATTCTCTACCAAAGAACTATCAATACCATGCTTATCACACAATACTTTCTTTGTATCAGTATCTTTTCTTATATTCCACATCATACCTATTTCTTCAAGTTTTTTTATTTTATCTTCTGAAAGACTACCTTTTTTATATTTTACTCTTTGCCAACTAATCCATCCCCCTAAGTTATAACCATTCCCATTTGTTTCATAACCATTTACTGTTTTAAACCTATTAGGTATTTTTAAATCACCATAATGTTCATAATATTTCTTTGCTAGTTCATACATTTTGTTCCAAGCATCTTCATATGCATTTTCAAATATCATACCTATTTCTTCAAGTTTTTTTATTTTATCTTCAGAAAGAATACTTTTATTATAATTCGTTCTTTGAGTATTAATCCAGAATCCTAAATTATAACCTTTTTCATCGGTTTCATAACCATTTATTGTTTTAAAACTATGTGGTATTTTCAAATTACCATAATGCTCATAATATTTCTTTGTTAATTCGTACATCATATTCCAGGCGTCTTGCCTTCCAATTCCAAATATCATATCTATTTCTTTAAGCTTTTTTATTCTATCTTCAGAAAGAGTACCATTTTTATATTTTACTCTTTGCCAACTAATCCATATACCTAATTTATAACCTTTTTCATCGGTTTCATAACCATTTACTGTTTTAAAACTACGTGATATTTTCAAATTGCCATAATGTTCATAATATTTCTTTGCTAATTTATACATCATATTCCATGTATTATCATTTACTCTTTCAAATATCATACCTATTTCTTCAAGTTTTTCTATTCTATCTTCAGAAAGAATACTTTTATTATAATTCGTTTTTTGAGTAGTAATCCATTCTCCCAAATTATAACCATTTTTGTCTATTTCATAACCATTTACTGTTTTAAAACTACGTGATATTTTCAAATTGCCATAATGTTCATAGTATTTCTTTGCTAATTCATACATCATATCCCAGTTATTAGGATTAATTCTATCTCTTACATATCTTAATATTTCATATAAATCTTTATTTTCTATATTTATATCAAAATCAGTATTTCTTATTTTAGTCTTTCTATTACTTTTGCCTTGCTTCTTTTGAATTTCTTTTACCCTATTCTTTAAATTATTCTCTAATTCTTCAATAAACTCTATATTATTAGTTAAATCTATAATTACTGGGGATAATAGTTTATCAATTATTTCTTCTTTTGTCATATCTAAAGATACATCTATACCATTACCTTTAGCTATATCTATTAATTCATTTCTAGTTAATAAAGCATATTCTTCGTACTTTTCTTTTGTCTTTCCTTTTACCGCTAAAGCTCTACCTATTTGCTCAAAATATACAATATCTGAAGTAGTACCTCTTCCAAGTATTACTCCATCAACATCTGGAGCATGCACTCCTTCATTATATTGATTAATAGCAAACATAATTCTAAGTTTCTTTTTAACACTATTTCCTTCTAGATCTCTATCATTATAAAAAGCCTCTCTATTTAGTTTACCACTTGTTTTATCTTTACTTGTCGTTTTATAAAATACTACATCATACCCATCAAACCATTGTTTAACTTCATTCATAATTGTATCTATATCATTAGTATCCTCCTCAGTAATCGGAGGACAAAAATAAATATATTTACCATCATTTTTAATATTTTTTCTTACCATATCAGGTATACTCGGAGCATTAGTTATTTCCCTTTTAACATCTAATAATAACTTCTTATATTCCGTATAATCTTTCGTTGATAAATTTCCTTCTTCTATTTTATCTTCAAGATATTTCTCATAATCATATAATCTTACATAAGCACTTCGATAAATAGGTTTAGGTAGTACCCCATCTATCATAGCATCACATAAATCATAATAGTTTACTACCTTACCAGAAAATAATTCATCAGTATCTGGATTAGTCATATCTCTTTCATATATAGTACCCCTATCTCTTACATTATAGGCAGACATTCCAAACAATAACATATTAGGATGAGTATCTACAATAGTATTAATTCTATTTCCCCATACAGGAGCACCAAGATGATGAAGTTCATCTGTTATAAGTAAATCAACATCTAAATCAACTATTTCTTCTCTTGATAAATTTATTAAACTTTGATATGTTCTAAATTTTAAATTAGGAAAATCCCTATTTATATCTAAACCATTATTATCTATTATATTTTTAATATGCTCTATTATAGCTTCAGAAGGAGATATATATAATACTTTTTTATCTTTATATTCATAAGCTAATCTTAAAGCTACATAACTTTTACCAGTACCAGTAGCTTGCAATATAGCAACTTTATCTTCACCATAATTATAAGCATTAAGTACCCTATTAAATGCTTCAATATTATGTTCATATAAATTTAATATATTATTCATACTTCTCACCTATCACACCTATTATATATATTATATCATACTTTTCTAATATCATATAAAATACCCCCTCTAAAATTAGAAAATAATATAACACAAATAGCATACAAAGTCAATTATATTATTTTTTCATTCATTAATTAATTTTACTAAAAAAGAAATAAAATAACAAATTTTATTTCTTAATATCCTCTAATTTTACTGATACAATCTTACTAACACCAGACTCTTGCATTGTAATACCATATAAAACATCTGCATATTCCATAGTCTTCTTTTTATGAGTAATAATAATAAACTGAGTATTATCCCTATACTTATCTAAATACTTACCAAAAGCCTCAACATTAGCATCATCTAAAGCAGCCTCAACCTCATCAAATAAACAAAAAGGTACAGGTCTGACATTAAGTATAGCAAATAATAACGATATAGCCGTAAAAGTCTTCTCTCCACCAGATAACAAACTAATACTCTGAAGTTTCTTTCCAGGAGGCTCCGCCTTAATATCAATCCCAGTTTCCAATATATTGTCCGGATCAGTTAAAGAAAGTTCTGCTCTTCCTCCTTTAAATAACTCACGATATACAATCTTAAATTCACGTCTTACCTCTTCAAAAGTAGTACTAAGCTTATTCTTCATAATACTATCCATCTCTTTAATAATATCATATAAAGTATTTTCAGCAGTAATTAAATCCTCTTTCTGTGATTTCAAAAAATCATATCTCTCTTTGACCCTTTCATATTCACTAGGAGCATTCAAATTAACATCTCCAATAGCAAGCAAATCATTCTTAAGCCTACTAATCTCCTTATTAGCACTATCTATATCCATATCTAATTTATAATTATTAATAGCAAACTCATAAGTCATATTATAATCATTAGTCAAATCATTAAGCAAATTATCTAACTTAACATCAATTCTATTAACAATAATATTCAAATTATTAAGTTCCTTTTGCTTCTTACCAATATAACTATTACTACTTCTAGAAGTTTCCTCAAGCTCATTAATAGTATTATTAATCTTATCCTCATCCACTTTTAATAAAGAAAGACTACTATTAACACTACTAATATTCTCCCTAATTTTAGCAAGTTCATTAATAAGATTATCTTCTTCACTATTATTAGAAGTAATATTAGTCAAATCCCTAAGTTCATTTTCTTTTTCTTCTTTATCCTTATTAAGTTTATTAATAGTTATATAAATATTTTCTTTCTTAGTTTCATATTGAATCTTATTATTTTGATATTCATATAATCTATTATTAATCTCATTAAGTTCTTTATCAATATCACTAAGTTCCTTAGCATTATCTTTATTCTTATCTTCAAGAACATTACATTTCTTCCTATTTTCATCGAGTTCATATCTAATAGATAAAGAATTATTAAACTTATCCTTACTACCACCAGTTAAAGAACCACCAACATTAACGACTTGACCATCTAAAGTAACAATTTTATATTTTTTATTAATAAGAGCACTAAATCTATTAGCAGTATCAATATTATCCACTATAATAGTATTACCAAGTACATTAGAAATAATATTACTATATCTATTATCATACTTAACAAGTTCACTAGCAATACCAATATATCCATCCTCATATCTAATATTATCTAAAATACCATTATCAATATAACGGCCATTAATAACAGATATCGGATAAAAAGTCGCTCTACCAAGATTATTACTCTTAAGATAATTAATAAGTTCTTTAGCAATATTAGGAGTATCAACTACTAAATATGAAGCCTGTCCCCCTAAAGCAGTACTAATAGCAGTATTATATTTATTATCAGTATCAATAAGTGAAGCAATAACATTATGAATACCATTAAATTTAGGATTATCTAATATCATTTTAATCTGTTTAGGAACCAATGAATTATTATTAATACTATCTTCCAAATATTGAATTCTATATTTCAAACTATCAATATCCCTATTATTCTTAATAATCATATTATTATAATTATTCTTCCTAAATAATAAATCACTACTCTTACTACTAATATTATCAATATCCCCTTTTAATAACTCTATCTTCTTATTAATAACCAAAATATCACTATTAAAATTATTCAAGTTATTATTAATATCAATAATATCTTCTTTCAAAGAAATAATATTATTAGCAATTTTAGAAGACTCTTCTTTATACTTATTTCTCTCTTGTAATAATTTAATAGAAGAAGTAATCTTCTCTTCATTCTTAGTAAGATCAATTAAAGTACTCTGTTTAGAAGAAATATCTTCCCTTATATTTCTAAGTTTATCTTTATATTTAAGAATATCAATATCATAATTACTATTATTAGTACTAACCTTAGCAATTTCATCTTCTAATAACTCAATCTTTTCTTTATCTTCTTTATATTCAAAATTCAAATCACTAATCATTTTAGCAATAGAAGCAACCTCTATATTAGATAACTTATCTTTAATATCTTTATATCTAATAGCTCTCTTTGAAGCCTCTTCTAAAGGTACTACATTACCTTCAAGTTCTAAAATAATATCATTAACACGATTCAAATTTTGATTAGTTCTATCAAGTTTTCTTAAAGCTTCTTCCTTTCTCCTTTTATACTTAAGTACTCCAGCAGCCTCTTCAAATATTACCCTTCTATCTTCAGGTTTATTAGAAAGTATTTCATCAATCTTACCCTGACTAATAATATTAAAACTCTCTTTAGCAGTACCAGAATCAGATAATAACTCAATAATATCCTTAAGTCTTACCCTTTCATTATTAATATAATACTCATTTTCACCTGTACGAAAAGCCATTCTCTTAATAGCAACCTCATCAAAATCAATAGGCAATGTCTTATCTGTATTATCAAATATCAAAGATACCGAAGCACTATTAAGAGGTTTTCTACTCTCACTACCAGAAAAAATAACATCAAGTGAAGAATCACCTCTTAAAGACTTCATAGATTGTTCTCCCAATACCCATCTAACAGCATCTACAATATTAGACTTCCCAGAACCGTTAGGTCCAACAATACCATTAACATTCTTACAAAACTCAACTCTTGTTTTATCAGCAAATGATTTAAAACCATATGCTCTTAACTCCTTTAAATACATACATTCACATCCTACTTATCTATTTTATCAGATTTCTCAAATAAAATCTACTATAAAATATAAAAATAAAAAGAATCATACATATATACGATCCCTAGTATTTTTCTTTTTATTATTAGTATTATAATACTTATCTACTAAAACAACCTTTTTATTCTTAACACTATTCTTACTATCAATAATTCTCTGATTAGTAGATCCCCTAAAAATACAATCATAACTCTTCTTTTCAAGAACAAAAGGACCATCTATTAATACATCAATAGTTTTTAAAAATTCAATTATTTTAGGATTATCCTTAGCCAAAGCCATAAGACTCTCAAAAGTAAAACCAGTATAGCACCAAATATTCATTTTTTTAGCTTTAATATATTTAGCAAGTTCTAAACAAGCATCAACCTGATATAAAGGATCTCCACCAGAAAAAGTAATACCATCTTGCCCTTCAAGCTCATCTATTTGATCCTCTATTTCACGGATATCTACCAAAAAGCCATCATCAAAAGAATGCGTTTGAGGATTATGACACCCAGGGCACTTATGTAAGCAACCCTGGGTCCACAATACCGCTCTTATACCTTCACCATCTACAATACTATCAGATTGTAATACTGGCGAAGCAAGTCTAATTTCCACTAAACAGCCTTTTTATCTAATAATCCTTCAGTACTATGTTTTACTCTATCTCTTTCTTCAGCTCTCTTACCGTTATTAAATCTATCTACAGTACCAACTAAATAACCAGTAATCCTTCTAATTCTATCAAAACCTACACCCTCACCAACTAATTTTTCTTGTTTTTCTTCTTTCATTTTAATTACTTCCTTTCTAACAATTACAACTATTTTTAAATTCATTTACTTTTTCAATAGGAACACCTTCATAAGCCTTCCTACCACATCCAGGACAAACATCACCAATAACACCAATATAACCGCATACAGGATCTCTATCTACTGGATGATTAATAGCAGCATATCCCATATCATTTTCATACATTAATCTAATAATCTTTTCAAATGCCTCTAAGTTATTAGTAGTATCACCATCTAACTCAATATAACTAATATGACCAGCATTAGTATATTTATGATAAGGACCTTCCTTCTTAATCTTATTAACTATTGAAATATTATAATATACTGGAACATGGAAAGAATTAGTATAATACTCTCTATCAGTAACACCCTTAATCTTACCATATATAGCCTTATCAATATTAACAAATCTACCAGATAAACCTTCCGCAGGAGTAGCAAGTAAAGTAAAGTTTAAATGATATTCAGAAGAATACTCATCGCATCTCTTTCTCATAAACTCAATAATTTCAAGTCCAAGTTTTTGAGCATCATCACTCTCACCATGATGTTTACCTATCAAAGCCTTAAGACATTCAGCAAGACCAATAAAGCCAATAGATAAAGTACCATGTTTCAATACCTTTCTTAACCTATCATTAGGTTTAAGTTTATCCGAATCAATCCAAACACCCTGACCAAGTAAAAATGGGAAATTATAAAGTCTCTTATTACATTGAATTTCAAATCTCTCAAGTAACTGATCTTTAACCAAATCCATAAGTTCTCCAAGTTCCTTATAAAAGCCATCCAAATCAGTCTCATCATTTCTAACAATACCATGTTTAATACCAAGTCTAGGCAAATTAATCGAAGTAAAAGATAAATTACCTCTACCAGGAGTAACAGCCTTATCTTCATCTACAACATTACCAATTACCCTAGTTCTACATCCCATATAACCAACTTCAGTATTATAATCTCCTTTAAAATAAGGTTTATTAAACGAAGAATCCATAAATGAGAAGTTAGGGAACAATCTCTTTGAAGATACCTTACATGCTAATTTAAATAAATCATAGTTAGGATCATCAGTTTCATAATTAACACCTTTTCTTAACTTAAATATAGATATTGGAAATATTGGAGTTTCATTTTTACCAAGACCAGCATCTACCGATAATAAGAAATTCTTAATAACCATTCTACCTTCAGGAGAAGTATCAGTACCAAAGTTAATAGAAGAAAACGGTACCTGAGCTCCCGCTCTAGAATGCATAGTATTCAAATTATGAATAAAAGCTTCCATAGCCTGATAAGTCATTCTATTAGTCTTCTTATAAGCAGTCTCATAAGCCTTCTCAAAAATTCTCTTAACTTCATGACTATCTTTATATATAGGTTCAAAACAACTAACATCAACATTAATACTATTTAATTTATCAATTTCTTTTTCAACCTTATCCATATTAACAAAGCTAATAAAATCAGTAAAGTCTAATAATTCATATACAGCTTGTTTATATTGTCTTTTAAAAGTCTTAAGTACACCAGGAGCCATATAAAAATCAAAAGCCGGTATAGATTGACCACCATGCTGATCATTCTGATCAGATTGAATAGCAATAGCAGCAAGTGCACTATAACTCATAATATCTTTAGGTTCCCTAAGATGACCATGTCCTGTTGAAAAACCATTTTTAAATAATTTATTTAAATCAATCTGCATACAAGTAGTAGTACCCATAGCCTCAAAATCCATATCATGAATATGAATATCACCATTATCATGAGCCTCAGCAAACTTCTTCTTCATCAAATAAGTTTCAGTAAAAGCTCTTGATATAGTACTACCAAACTGAAGCATAGTACCCATAGCAGAATTACCATCAATATTAGCATTCTCTCTCTTAGAATCCTCTTCATTAGCAGATTTAAGCCCTAAGCCTTCAATTTTCTTTTGAAGCTTAGCCATATTCTTATCATCTCTAAAAGCCTCTCTAGCAGCAGCTCTCCTCTTTCTATATTCAGAAAAATTCTCATATACATCATCATAATTATATTTCTTAAGCATATCTTCAATCAAATCTTGAACTTCTTCAATCTTAATCTTACCATTAGGTAAATATTCCTTAGCTATTTTCTTAATAACAGCTTGATATATCTTTTGAATATCTTTAGAAGTATACTTCTTCTCATCATCTTCTAATATTACACTATCAAACCCTTTCTTAATGGCCAAAGCAACTTTAGTACCATCAAATTCTACCTTTCTACCATTTCTTTTAACCACTTCAAGGTTTTCTAATTTTTCTTCTGTTTCAATCATTTTACTTCCTCCAACATTTATTTTACAATCTAATTATATAGCATCACTACACCCATGTCAATAGTTTCTGTTTGCTTTTTTATTTTTTTACATTTTTTCAATTTTTAAGTAAAGTAAAAATATACTTTTTTTAAAAAAATAGTTTTTTTAT
>OGRO01002760.1_pt1 | contig 13292 bp, 6 predicted proteins | sample 1553451 | NCBI WGS metagenome assembly OGRO01 (sample SAMEA2580021, study PRJEB22360) | human gut metagenome
TGGGTAACTATGCCCATGGCAACCAGCCCATCCAGCACATGATTTACCTTTATAATTATGCTGGGGAGCCTTGGAAGGCCCAATATTGGCTTCGTCAGGTTATGAACCGCATGTACACTGCCGGTCCCGACGGTTACTGCGGTGACGAGGACAACGGTCAGACTTCGGCGTGGTATGTCTTCTCTGCACTTGGTTTCTATCCGGTTTGCCCTGGTACGGACGAGTATGTACTGGGCGCCCCTCTGTTCCGTAAGGCTACCCTCCATTTCGAGAACGGTAAGTCCCTGACAATTGACGCTCCGGATAACTCACCGGAGAACATGTATATCGAGTCTCTCAAGGTGAACGGCGTGGATTATTCCAGGAATTATCTGACGCATGGCGATTTGCTGAATGGCGGTACCTTGAGGTTTGATATGGGCAGCCAGCCTAATATGAAGAGAGGTACGCAGCCGGAAGATTATCCTTATTCTTTCTCGAATGAACTGAAGAAGTAAAGAATAGTAATAATATAGTAAGAAAAGGGTTGCCTCGAAAATAAGTTGATATATCATTTTGTTATTTACTATCTGTATTATAGGTGTTTTTCTTGAATCAGGTGGAAATAATTATTTACTTCGTTAGTAATCTTGAGCAAAATGATATATCAACTTGTTTTCGGGGTAACTCTTTTTTTTAGGATTAATGATAAAAAAGATACTTTTTCAGTAAGTGTATTTTCATTGTCTGTTGTTTTATATAGGAATGCGAGAGAATGAATCTCTCGAAGTAATTTATTGTATAACCTATAAATTGTGTTTATGAAAGACAATTATGCTTTTCGGAGTTCGACGTTCATGCGGGCTTTATTAGTTTTGTTGTTCATGGCAGTTTCTATCCAGTGGGGCTTTGCCCAGTTAAACCTGAATGTGTCTCGCGGCACATTGGGGACAGTCATTGAACAAATCAAGTCTCAATCCAAGTATCAATTTTTTTATGACGACAAACTGGCTGCGTTGCCGGTAGAAAACGTCAAAGTGAACAATGCGTCTATAGAAGATGCTTTGAATGTTATTCTCAAGGGGAAGAACATTTCGTATAAAGTGGAGGACAACATCGTTTATCTTTCAGAAAAGACCGCTACTTCACAAGAAGGTAAGCAACAGGGGAAAGAGCGGACTATTACCGGAGTCGTATCAGATGATATGGGGCCTCTGATTGGTGTGAACGTATTGGTAAAAGGTACCAGCAATGGTTGTATTACAGACCTGGACGGTAACTTTACGTTGACCACTACAGAAGCGAATCCGGTACTTGTATTCTCTTATATCGGTTATAAGTCGCAGGAAATTTCGGCGACCGGTTCAGCTTCCATTAATGTACTGATGCAGAATGACACGCAGATGATTGAAGAAGTGGTGGTCACTGCCCTCGGTATCAAGCGATCGGAAAAGGCATTGTCCTACAATGTACAGCAGGTGAATACAGATGCCATTACTTCCAATAAAGATGCCAACTTTGTGAACTCATTGAGTGGTAAGGTAGCGGGTGTGAACATCAATGCTTCTTCATCCGGTGTAGGTGGTGTATCAAAGGTAGTGATGCGTGGTACGAAATCCATCATGCAGTCTTCCAATGCACTTTATGTTATTGACGGTGTGCCTATTTTCTCCGGACGTGGTACTGCCGGAGGTAAGGAGTTCGACTCTCAGGGTTCTTCAGAACCGATTGCCGACATCAACCCGGAAGACATCGAGTCTATGGAGATTCTGAAAGACCCGTCTTCACTGGCGCCGCCGCTGCTGCCTTGTATGGTTCGGAAGCTGCCAACGGTGCCATTGTCATTACTACAAAGAAAGGTAAAGAAGGTAAGGTGAGCCTTACTGTCAGCAGTAATACTGAATTCACCAATCCGTTTGTGATGCCGAGCTTCCAAAACCGTTACGGTACGGGAACCGGTGGTGTGATGAGTACTTCAGGAGCCATGAGCTGGGGAGCACCTTTGTCTGCTGCCAATAATTACAATTACAGCCCGAAAGATGATTATTTCCAGACGGGTATTGTAGGAACAGAGAGCATTTCTTTGTCAACCGGTACAGAGAAAAACCAGACGTATGCATCGGCTGCTGCTGTAAACTCCAAGGGTATTGTTCCCAACAACAAATACAACCGTTACAACTTTACGGTACGTAACACCACTACTTTCCTGGACGACAAGATGACTCTGGATTTCGGTGCAAGCTATATTCTGCAGAATGACCAGAACATGACGAACCAGGGTACTTACAACAACCCGTTGGTGGGTGCTTATTTGTTCCCGCGCAGCAACGACTGGTCTGATATCAGCATGTATGAGCGCTATGACGCTGCCCGTAAAATTTATACGCAATACTGGCCGGTAGGTGACGAAGGTATGGTAATGCAGAATCCTTATTGGATTAACTACCGCAATCTGCGCCAGAACAAGAAGGACCGCTATATGCTGAATGCCGGTTTGAGCTATAAGATTCTGGACTGGCTGACTGTTTCAGGACGTGTACGTTTGGATAACTCCAACAATGATTATACAGAAAAGTTCTATGCTTCTACCAATACACAGCTCACCGAGAGCTCTTCACGAGGTCTTTATGGTATTACCAAGACGCAGGACAAACAGTTGTATGCAGACTTCCTGGTGAGTATCAACAAATATTTCGGTGAAGATTGGTCACTCCAGGCCAACGTTGGTGGTTCATTCTCCGATATACGTTCGGATGCAATGAAAACACGTGGTCCGATTGCTGATGGTGGCGATGCCTTCAGCGGCGAATCGGTAGGTTTGACCAACTACTTTGCCATCCAGAACCTGAGTGCCAGCAAGACACAGCGTTTGCAGGAAGGATGGCGTGAACAGACCCAGTCTCTCTTCGCTTCGGCTGAGCTTGGTTACAAGAACACTTACTTCTTGACGCTGACCGGACGTAACGACTGGCCTTCACAGCTGGCAGGTCCCAACTCCAACAGCAAATCATTCTTCTATCCTTCAGTCGGTGGTTCTGTTGTACTGTCTGAGCTAATGCCTAACTTGAACAAAGATTATCTTTCTTTTATAAAGGTTCGTGGTTCATGGGCATCTGTTGGTAGTGCTTTCTCCAGATATTTGGCTAATCCCCACTATGAATGGAATTCAAGTTCCGGCCAGTGGAGTATCACGACCCAATATCCGTTGTACAATTTGAAACCTGAACGTACCAATTCTTGGGAAATCGGTTTGAACATGCGTTTCCTCAAGAACTTTGAATTGGACGTGACATATTACAATGCCAAGACTATGAACCAGACATTCAACCCGCAGTTGCCTGTCAGCGGTTGGTCGGCTATGTATATCCAGACTGGTGCCGTACGTAACTCCGGTATTGAGTTGTCGCTGAATTACAAGAATACCTGGAAAGATTTTACATGGGATACCGGTATAACCTTCTCCAGTAACAAGAATAAAATCCTGACTTTGGCAGACAATGCCATCAATCCCGTTACCGGTGAGCTGTTCTCTTTGAGCACGTTGAATATGGGTGGCTTAGGTGATGCCCGCTTCTTGCTGAAAGAAGGTGGGAGCATGGGTGACCTTTACTCACTGCGAGATATGAAACGTGATGCCAATGGACAGATTTTTGTGGACCAAAATGGAACGGTTGCTACGGAAGCCATAACGGACCCGGATAAATACATCAAGTTGGGAAGCGTACTTCCTAAAGGTAATTTGGCTTGGCGTAATAACTTCATTTGGAAGAATTTCACAGCAGGTTTCTTGATTTCAGCCCGTTTGGGTGGTGTGGTTTACTCACGTACACAAGCTATGTTGGACTATTACGGTGTGTCCGAGGCTTCTGCCGATGCACGTGATTTAGGTTACGTGTTGGTGAATGGTAGAGATAAGGTAAACCCCGAAACATGGTACGGTGTAGTAGGTAGCGGCACGTCTGTTCCCCAATACTACACTTATTCTGCTACCAATGTTCGTCTGCAGGAAGTATCTTTGGGTTACACCATCCCCAGAAAGTTGTTGAATGATGTGTGCGATATCAAGGTTTCGTTGGTAGGCCGCAACTTGTGGATGATTTACAGCAAGGCTCCTTTCGATCCCGAAAGTGTAGCTTCTACCGATAACTTTTATCAGGGAATAGACTATTTCATGATGCCGGCTTTGCGTAACATCGGCTTTAGCTTGAGCTTTAAATTTTAATACCAAACGATATGAAAAAGAAAAATATTATAAATAAATTGATTGTTGCTCCGTTGGTTATGGGCTTTATGTCCTGTACCGGCAATTATATGGATATCAACTCCAATCCTTATCAACCGGGTGATTTGACTCCGGATGATTATGCACTGGGTTCCGCCATGAGTAACTTGGCAAGTACGGTTATCTCATCAGATGTCAATACGGCACAGTTTACTGATTGTTTGTTGGGTGGACCGTTGGGAGGTTATTTTGCCGATTCAAATGCCGGCTGGTCCAATACAATATCCAATTTTAATGCTACAAATGACTGGACGCGTGTGTTCTTGATAAGTGACCGTATCATTTCAACACTTTACGGTAACTTGAGCACAGTGAAACAAGTATCGGAGAATACCAATAATCCGGTTCCTTATGCCATTGCTCAAATCATAAAGGTTGCTGCCATGAGTCGCGTGACTGATGCGTATGGTCCTATTCCTTATTCTAAAATCGGTCAGGATGGCAAGATTACCATTCCTTATGATACGCAGGAAGAAGTATATAACGCATTCTTCAAGGAACTGGACGAATCCATCGAGGTGCTGACTGAAAACAGAAATGCGGCGTTGGTTGCTTCTGCAGATTTCGTGTACAGTGGTAATGTACAGAAGTGGGTGAAGTTTGCCAATTCATTGAAACTGCGTTTGGCTATCCGTATTGCCAATGTAAGCCCTGCTAAGGCTAAAGAAATGGCTGAAAGTGCAGTGAATCACGAGTTGGGTCTGATTGAAACAAATGCAGACAATGCTACATGGAAGTATTTCGGTACAATTAGCAATCCGTTGTTTGTGGCAGTACGTTACAATGAAGAAGCTTCAGGTGGTGATACCCATCCTGCTGCCGACATCATCTGCTACATGAACGGTTACAACGACAATCGTCGTGCCAGCTATTTTGAGGAATCAAAATGGCCTGGAGAGACTTATGTAGGATTACGTCGCGGTATCAACCTCAGTAAGATGAAGGAGTATTTCATCAATTATTCACGTGTGAAGATTTCCTCTTCTGATCCCGTGCTTTGGATGAATGCGGCAGAAGTTGCTTTTTTGCGTGCTGAAGCCACTGCAATCTATGGTTTCAACATGAAAGGAACCGCTGCTGATTTTTATGAACAAGGTGTCCGTCTCTCTTTCGAACAGTGGGGAGCTACCGGTGTAGACAGCTATCTGGCTGATGAAAGCAGTGTACCTGCTCTTTACAAAGATCCCGCCGGTCTTAATACTTATGAAAAGAACCTTTCAGCCATTACTGTCAAGTGGAATGAAGGGGCATCCAAGGAAGAAAAACAGGAACGTATCATTACCCAGAAGTGGATTGCGAATTGGCCGTTAGGTAACGAAGCTTGGGCTGACTATCGCCGTACAGGCTATCCCAAACTGTTGCCTGCAACCAGTGAAGGTAACTTGAGTGGTGGAATTGTTGATAGCGAGAAAGGTGCACGCCGTATGCCTTATCCTTCTGAAGAATATACAAGTAATACTGAAAACGTGCAAGAGGCAGTAAACAGCTATCTGGGTGGACCGGACAACATGGCTACTGACGTATGGTGGGCACGCAAATAATAACAATAAATGCTGAATAATTATGAAATTATATAAGAAATCATTCAAAGGAATCGCGCTGGCAGCTTTTTCCGTATTGGCATTGTCTGCCTGCTCCGACTGGACGGATTCAGAGAGTATTAAACTGAAAGAACCCGGAATCGACGAACAGTCTCCCGAACTGTATGCCAAGTATCTGAAGAACTTGCAGGAATACAAGAATTCTGACCATAAGATTGTATACGGCTGGTTTGATAATAGTGAGAAAGTTCCTTTCAGCCGCGGGCAGCACATGTCGGATGTTCCCGACAGCCTGGACGTAATTATCGCAACTACTCCCGATTTGGCGGAATTCGAATTGGAAGATATTGCAAATGTACATGAGAAGGGAACGAAAGTATTCTATTCCATCAGCTATGACAATATCTTGAAGGAACATACCGACAAGGTGAAAGAAGGAACAGAAACATCTGCATTCTCGGCTTATCTGTCGGCTGAGCTGAACAGACTGATAGCTCTTGAAGCACCTTTCGACGGTATTGTAGCCGAGTATCGTGGTAGCAATCCTATCTACATGTCCGAAGCCGACAAGGCTGAAGCAAAGGCAAATCAGGATACTTTCTTCGGTGTGATATCCAACTGGAAGAGTGCCAATTCAGGTAAGCAACTGGTGTTCCAGGGGTATCCTGCCAACCTGATAGGCCAGTCTGTGCTCTCTTCTTGTGACCATATCATCTTGATTACAAATGATGCCACGGATGTTGCCCAACTGGGGATAGAAGCGCTTCAGGCCTTGATGGCAGACGGTGTTCCGGCTGACCGCTTCATTGTATCGGCATCTACCGTCTCTCTGGATACAACAGATAAGACTACCGGATATTACAATGCTTTGAGAGCTCTGTCGGAAGCTGCTTATTGGGTGACAGAACCGTCTGCAGAGTTTACAAAAGCTGGTCTGGCTATTGAGAACATGCAGAATGATTATTACAATGCTACCAATACCTATCAATACGTGAGAGAAGCTATCAATATTATGAATCCTGCTCCTAAAAAATAAAAGAATATCATGAAACTGAAAAGTATATATTTAGTATCGATGGCATTATTGGCAGGTGTATTTGCTGCTTGTAATGATAATGACGTTGAGAATTTCGATAATCAGGTGTATATCAACGGCTCGGCGATGACCAGTACTGTGTTGTTGAAAAACACTGTTTCCGATACGGAAGGTTCATTCCGGATTTCAATGGCCCGTCCTGAATCGCAGGATATAACTATTGCCTTGAAGGCGGACCCTTCACTGGTAGCTACTTATAACGCTACCTATTATGACACAGCCGAGGCTCTGCCGGAAAACTATTATACGGTAGAAACTCCGCAGGCTACCATTTTGGCCGGTGCTGTCATTTCAGACGACATCACTGTCAGCTTCAAGAACTTGACGGAGCTGGACCGTGAGAAGGTATATGTATTGCCGGTTACGGTAGACCAGGCAAGCATCGGAGTCTTGAAGAGCTCCGGTACCATGTACTACGTGCTGAAGGGTGCCGCATTGATTAATACGGTTCCTGATATTACCAAGAATCTGGTTTACGTAACTTGGACCAATCCAGATGTAGCCAATAATATGAATAAGCTGACGGCAGAAGCGTTGATTCGTGTAAGCAAGTTTGACAAGATGCTGACTTCCATTATGGGTATCGAAGGTAAGTTCCTGCTCCGCATCGGTGATGCCGGAATTCCTCAAAACCAGTTGCAGGTGGCTACAAGTAGCGGCAATGTGACCGATGAGAGTCTGGTTATTCCGACAAACGAATGGACACATATCGCTGTGACCTACGATGCGGATGCAAAAACAGTTATAATCTACATCAATGGTAAGAATATGCTGGAGACTACTTTGGACTGCGGAGTCGTGAACTGGGGCCAGACCATGACCGATGAAGGTAACGGATTCTGGATTGGCCATTCATACAATCGTGACCGTTGGTTGGAAGGTAATATCTCAGAGGTGCGTATCTGGAACAAGGTGTTGACATCAGCAGAAATCAATGCAAAGGACCACTTCTACCAGGTAGAGCCGGATGCTGACGGACTGGTTTCTTACTGGAAGTTCGATGAGGGCGCCGGTACTGCCATTCACGATTATAGCGGAAATGAGAACAATGCTACTGCAGTGGAATCATTGACTTGGACTGCTGTGGAACTGCCCGCTAAATAATTTAGTTATACCTTAATTCAAATAAAAAGATATTGATTATGAAATATATGAATCATGTAAAATCAGGCTTGCTGGCAATGGCCTTTGCATGTGCAGGAATATGCTTTACCGGTTGTGAAGATGATGTTGTCATCAACACCGGCAACAGTGACAAGCTGGATACTGTGGATGGCGTGTATGGCTATGTAAAGTCTGCCGCCGGTGCACGTGAACTTACTCCGATTTCTGTTTTTGGCGACAAGGTTGCTACCGGACATCTCTATTTTGAACTGAGCAAAGCTGCAGAGCAGGATGTTACTGTGACCTTCAAAGTGGACGAAGACGTTTTGGAGGCTTACAATAAGAAGAATGGAACAAGCTATAAAATGTATCCCGCCGATAAGCTGAGCCTGGCGAACTGCCACTATCAAGGCGGGCGAACAGAAGTCGGCTTCTGTGGAACTGAATATCAATGCCGGAGGCACAATCGGACAGACTTATGCTGTTGCCGTTTCTGCATCTGCCAATAACGGTGTGGAAGTTTCTACAAACAATCAGGAATATATTTACTTGGTAAAGCCTTTGGCTGCTATTCCTGAGAGTATCAGTAAGGGTGATATACTTACACATTGCTTTGTGGAAGTAAATGACGAGAACATCTTGAATATGGGTGAATATACTATGAAGAGCGACGGAAAGCCTTTCTTTGATGTTGTCAGCATTTTTGCAGCTAACATCAATGTGGATAGCAAGACCGGTCGCGTACATGTTTTCTGCAATGACCAGGTTTCCTTCTTGCTGAGAAATGCGGATAAGTTCATCCGTCCTTTGCAGGCTAAGGGCATTAAGGTGGCTATGACTATTCTTGGCAACCATGACGAGGCTGGTATGGGTAACCTTTCGGAAGCTGCTGCCAAAGACTTTGCTAAGGAACTGAAAGCCTACTTGGATATTTATGGTTTGGATGGCATTGACTTTGATGATGAGTACACCAACTACAACAACTCCAATCCCGGTCCCGGCTTCGAAACACGCTCACGTGCCAACTTCGCGCGTTTGGTTTATGAGTGCCGCCAGGTATTTGGCAACAAGTTGATTGGTGTGTATGAATATGGTTCGCTCGACTCTCCAGACGGTGAGGTAGAGGGTATGAAGGTAGGTGACATTGTGGACTATATGACCTACGGTTACTACCAGAATCAGAATCCCGAGGGAGCCTTTGGCCGTGAAGAGTCTCATTTTGAGAACCTGCCCAAATCCAAGTATGCTCCGCTGCCTTGGAAGATTAATGATGAGTTGAACGGAGGTTGGAGTGGATTTGACAAGAGCAAATTCCAGAAAGTGAAAGATGAAGGTTATGGCATTCAGATGTTCTACAATCCCAAACCGCTGGTGTATCAGTATTATACGTTGCTTTCGGAAATAAGTAAAGTACTTTTTGATGATGAAGTGGAGTGGAGCGGCAAGTACTGGAGCCGTATCGGTGAAGCTTATCAGGGCAAAATGTTGGGTTATGAAGATTTGGTCGGCGAGTGGAAAGTAACTTCCAGTAACTCTCTCTTTACCTATGTGGATGAAGAAGGCAATCCTCGCTGGTGGGATTGGAAAGGCAGTCAGGAGTTTGAGAAGAATGTAATTATAGAGAAGGATGAAGAAGGTACCGGATATGTGGTTTACAACTGGGGTACTTTCCCCGAAATCACCGGTAAGTATCCGATGCATTGCGATTACTATAACGGTGCACTGCTCATCTATCCGCAAACCATTCATGAGGGCGATGCTGAAGACCCTGCTACCTACAAGATGCATTTCGGTACTTACAGCAAGAATTTCCAGTGGAAAGCATATCCTAACTATGATGATTACTATATGGATGGTGCTATTGCTCCTAACGGTGATATGCATATCTATGGCTTAGGCAACAGATGGGCTATCAATCCCTATAAGTATGTAGGCGGTGAGATTGAGACCGACATCTTCCCCGATGTTCCTTACTTCGTGAGTGAGAACTATACGATGAAGAAGGTACGCTGATGCCGTGTTTTCCGTAAACTGAGGTTTCGGAAAACGGATGCTTGAACCTTTTCATACATGAAACAAAGGAGGGCTTTGCTCAAAGTAATAGGGCGGCCCTCCTCAAGCATTCTCATATAACAAGATTCTATTATGAAGCTATACACCTACTTATACAATAAACAATATGAAGAAAAACATGAAATCTAGTTCCATACTGTTGGGTGGACTTTTTCTGCTGGGGGCGGTTTGCAGCTGTACCCAGACGGCACCGGACTATGCGTCTTACGTCAATCCGTTCATCGGTACGGGTGGACATGGGCATACCTATCCCGGAGCGGTAGTTCCCAACGGGATGATTCAGCCCAGCCCCGACACGCGTATCTACGAGTGGGATGCCTGCTCCGGATATTACTATGCAGATACTACTATCAACGGATTTTCACATACCCACGTCAGCGGTACGGGTTGTGCCGATTACGGGGATGTGCTGCTGATGCCCACTGTAGGTCGGCAGGATTACCACTCCATGGGCTCGAAGAGCCAGCAGATGGCGTACGCCTCTGCCTTTTCCCACGAGAATGAAACAGCCGAACCGGGATATTATTCCGTATTTTTGGACCGCTACGGGGTGAAAGCCGAACTGACCTCTACCAAACGTGCGGCGATTCATCGCTATACCTTCCCGAAAGCGGAAGATGCAGGTTTTATCCTCGACCTGGATTACAGTATCCAGCGCCAGAAGAATGAACAGATGGAGCTGGAAGTAATCAGCGATACTGAAATCCGTGGACGCAAGAAGACTGTATATTGGGCTTTCGACCAGTATATCAACTTCTATGCCAAGTTCTCCAAACCATTCACCTATACGCTGGTCACGGACTCCATGGCATTGGACGAAGGCGGTCCGCTTCTGCCTACAGCTAAAGCTTTACTGCAATTCCAGACGGAGCCCAATGAGGAGGTATTGGTAAAGGTAGGTGTGTCTGCCGTGGATATGGACGGTGCCCGCAAGAATGTGGAAGCCGAAATCTCCGGATGGGATTTTGACGGTGTGCGCCGTGCTGCCCGCCAGCAGTGGAACACTTATCTTTCCAAGATTGACATCGATACGAAGGACAACGACCAGCGTACCATGTTCTACACGGCACTTTACCACACGGGTATGCAGCCCAACTTGTTTACCGATGCTGACGGACGTTACTTTGGTATGGACTTGAAGCCCCATCAAGGCAGGGTGGACGAGCCTATCTACACCATTTTCTCTTTATGGGACACTTTCCGTGCCTATCATCCGCTGATGACGATTATTGATCCTGAACTGAACGAGGCTTTCATCCGTTCGCTCATCCAGAAGTCCCGCGAGGGCGGCGTCCTGCCTATGTGGGAACTGGCCGGAAACTATACGGGTACCATGATTGGTTATCATGCAGCCTCCCTCATAGCGGATTCTTATGTAAAGGGATACCGTAACTTCGACGTGCAGGAGGCTTACAAGGCTTGCCTCCGTACGGCAGAATACGATACGACGGGTATTATCACCCATCCTTTGGTTGTGCCGCATCTGATGCCGCAGGCCAAGTACTGGAAGAACAAGATTGGCTACGTGCCTTGCGATAAAGACAATGAATCTGTGGCTAAAGCTTTGGAATATGCTTACGATGACTGGTGTATCTCCGTACTGGCAGGTGCTTTGGACGACGAAGCCAACCGCGATAAGTATGCGGCCTTTGCCGAGGGATATAAAGTTTATTTCGATCCGAGTACCCGCTTCATGCGCGGACTGGACAGTGAGGGCAACTGGCGTACGCCTTTCAACCCCCGCGCTTCCAATCACCGTAACGATGACTATTGCGAAGGTACGGCATGGCAGTGGACTTGGTTCGTTCCCCACGATGTGGACGGACTGGTGGAACTGATGGGAGGACGCGACGCCTTCATCGGCAAGTTGGATTCTCTGTTCACGGCCGATTCCAAGCTGGAAGGTGAATCGACCTCGGTGGATATTTCCGGTCTGATAGGCCAGTATGCCCACGGCAATGAGCCAAGCCATCACATTGCCCATCTCTACAACTACGTAGGCCAGCCCTGGCGTACGCAGGAGATTGTGGATGAGGTGCTGCATACGCTTTACTTCAACAACCCCGACGGACTTTCGGGCAATGAAGACTGCGGACAGATGTCTGCATGGTACATTCTGAATGCGATGGGCTTCTATCAGGTATGCCCCGGCAAGCCGGTATATTCCATCGGACGCCCGCTGTTCAACGAGGCGACCGTTCATCTGAAAGACGGCAAGTCGTTCAAGGTGATAGCCCACAACAACAGCCGCGACAACAAGTATGTGCGGAGCATTGTGCTGAACGGCAATAAGTTGGAGACTCCATTCTTCACGCATCAGGATATAGTGGACGGCGGTACGCTGGAGCTGACTATGGGCAGTGAACCGTTGAAGTGACACAGATAATATACAGAAGGGATGAGCCGAAAAAATCATAATCCTATATCGTGGGTCCCCACCGTATATTTCGCCATGGGATTGCCGTTCGTGGTGCTGAACATGGTTTCTGTGCTGATGTTCAAGGGGATGGGTATCGGTGACGCGCAGATTGCTCTGTGGACGTCGCTCATCATGATGCCCTGGACGCTGAAGTTCCTTTGGAGTCCGTTCCTTGAAATGTTCAAGACGAAGAAGTTTTTCGTGGTACTGACGCAGATGGTTACCGGAGCAGGTTTTGCTCTGGTGGCTTTGGCGTTGCAGTTACCGTTCTTTTTTGCGATATGCATTGCGCTGCTGGCAGTGATTGCTTTCAGCGGAGCCACGCACGATGTGGCTACGGATGGTGTCTACATGTCGGAACTGAACAAGCAGGACCAGGCCAAGTATATCGGTTGGCAGGGAGCCTTCTACAATATAGCGAAGATTGTGGCGTCCGGCGGGTTGGTCTGGCTGGCAGGTGCCTTGCTGGTAGGTTTCGGTGGGGTGGAGGGTGCCACAGAGGCAGTCCGCCACGAGGCTACCCGGCATGCATGGATGACGGTGATGCTGATATTGGCGGCGGTGATGCTGCTGCTTGGCGTCTACCACATGCGCATGCTGTCATCGGTCGGTGCGGCCGCATCCGGCGCCAAGTCGGCAAGAGAGACGTGGGAGCAGTTGGTGGCGGTAATCAAGGATTTCTTCTTGAAGAAGCACATCTGGTACTATATAGCGTTCATTATCCTTTATCGCCTTGCCGAGGGTTTTGTCATGAAGATTGTCCCTCTTTTCTTGAAGGCGGAGCGTTCGGCAGGGGGC
>OGRO01002770.1_pt1 | contig 13250 bp, 10 predicted proteins | sample 1553451 | NCBI WGS metagenome assembly OGRO01 (sample SAMEA2580021, study PRJEB22360) | human gut metagenome
CTGCAGGTAGAATAGATTTGGTGGTTGAAACTTCAGAAAATATCTACATTTTAGAACTTAAGATGTCTGATAATGGTGGTGTAGTTTCTGCCTCATATCAAATCTCTTCTCGTCATTACGCTGATGCCTATGCTGCATCTTCCAAGCCTGTTATCTCTTTAGCCCTCGAGTTTGACAGGCAAAGTAGAGGGCTGATAGATTGGAAGAAACTGTGAAGAATATAGTGAAGTAAGCATGTTCTTTTCTATAAACCTTTTGGGGGATTATTCTTGAGATATGTAGTTGAAAAAATAATTTTAAAGCAATAATATGTTGAAAAGTTAGTTATATATAATATAAATAAATGAAATTTTAATTAATGCATGAAATAATGATTTCAATAATAACCGCAACATATAATAGCGCTGAAACAATAAATGATACGATAAAATCTGTATTGTGTCAAACAAATAAAGATTTTGAATATATCATTGTTGATGGTGGGTCAACAGATGAAACTATTGATATTGTGAAAAGTTATGAATCAGAATTCTCTGGTAGACTGAAATGGGTATCTGAAAAAGATAAAGGTATTTATGATGCCATGAATAAAGGCATAAAAATGGCTTCTGGAGATATAATTGGAATTTTGAATTCCGATGATTTCTATACAGATGAAGATGTTTTGCAGACTGTTGCTGATAACTTTCTTAATCATTCCGTAGATGCTATTTATGGTGATATTCATTTTGTTCATGAAGGTAATCTAGGCAAATGTGTGAGATATTATTCCTCCAAAATGTTTTCTCCTTTTTGGCTTCGTTTTGGTTTCATGCCAGCTCATCCATCGTTTTATTGTAAGCGAGAAGTCTTTGATAAGTCGGGCTTGTATCGTCTCGATTACAAGATTGGTTCTGACTACGAGATGATGGTTCGCTTGTTCAGGAAACACAAGATTTCGAGCCGATATGTCCCTAAGGATTTCGTTACGATGCGGACAGGTGGAGCCAGCAACAGCAATCTCAATAGTCGTCTCACTCTCATCAAGGAGGATGTCAGGGCTTGCAGAGACAATGGTATCTATACCAATGAATTGTTTATCTGTTTGAAGTTTCTGTATAAGATTTTTGAGTTTAGAGTATTCTAAGCGAATGCTCTAAACTCAATGAACCTATATCAATTGTTTGTAAAGGTTTATATATTCAATGAATCTTTCATTTTTATCAAAAAGCTTCATCGCTCTTTGCCTGCTGGAAAGCTGATAGACTTTTTTATCTTTTTCACAGATTTCCAGAATATAGCCTTTTGCTTTTTCCAGATTCTTTGGTTCGACAGCATAGCCCGTTTCGGCAGAAATGGCTTCTTCACAACCTCCGGTCTTATAGGTGACGATTGGAGTGCCGCAAGCCAATGATTCTATATTCGTGGTAGGGAAGTTGTCTTCGATGGTTGGGTTGAAAAAGACGTCAGCTTGTGAATAGAGACATCTCATCTCGTTGATGTTCTCAGTTCTTCTTATAGCTAAGATTTCATCCGGTATGTTTTGTGCATCCTTTTCGTTGATTCCAACCAGAATTATCTTGTAATCCTCAGGTAAAGTCTTGCTTAAGGATATGAAGTCCTCTAACCCTTTTCTGTACCAATTAGACGCCACTCCCAGAATGATTTTTGTATTAGGAGCCAGCTGATACTTTGTTCTAATGTCTATTTCAAAGCTAGGCTTGAAAGTCTCCATATCAATACCATTATATATTTGATGGAGAGGATTGTTCTTGAGGAAAGATTTCCTGACCTCATCTTCCAGCCATTTACTGACAGGAACGAGTGTCAGATTGGGAATGGAATTGAAGTATTTCTTTTTCAGTTCAAAATTACGGTAGGATTTATCTAGCAATAATGAGCTGGGATAGGCCTTTTTCTGAGGACATTTCTCACAATGTGTTTGCCATTTATAGCATTTTACAAACATGTAATGGGCACAGTGTCCGGTAAAAGTCCAGCAGTCATGGAGCGTCCATACCACGGGTTTGTTATATTTGGCAAGAAACTCCATCAATAGAGGATAATTCAGATAATATCCATGTATATTATGAAGGTGGATAATATCCGGGTTTATCTCTTCAATATAGCTGATTAGTTGTCGGGTTGCATGTTTTGACATTAGTCCATGGTTGTCCAGAATACGTGAAGCGATTCCATGTATTCTTTCATCCATCATGCTGCCGATTTGGTAGAGATGCGATTTACTGGGATTATACCAGCGCCCATAAGCGATGTAGCTTTCCCAGCCTTCCTTTATGGCAAGTTGGCCGATTCCTTCGGCTATCTTACCGTGTGACCCCCAATTAGCTGTTATATTAATCTGTAGCAGTTTCATTTGATGTTGCTTTATAGTTCATATTTCTTTTTGCATCCCAGGAAATAGTACATGTGTCTGATTGGCCAGAAAGGCTCAAAGTGACGTCTGTTGATTACTTTTCCGTCGAACGAAAAATATTTTTTATAAACCGACTGAGCAAACACATACTGATATGTTTTGCAGGCAATATCAATTGATAGATTGTTTGCCTGTGAGAGTTTACCGTAAGGGAAGGCAAAATATTTGCAAGTGCATCCTAATTTATCTTCTATTATCTTTTTGCACTCCACGATCTGGTACTCAAGTTCTTTTCTATCTGTACTATTGATCATGTAATGATCCATCGTATGTGCACCAATAATATGTCCACGTTTGTGTAGGTCTATAATCTGCTCCCATCTCATAGGTTTCTTGTTTGGAGTCATCACGATGCAGTCATTGAAATGATTGATATATTCCTGTGAACCTTCAGCATAATTTGGATTGATGAAGAATGCTGCATTTGTACCAAATTCCTCTAATATAGGAGCAAATATCTCATAGTCTTCCAGAAAACCATCATCAAAGCTGAATGCAACAAGTGGCTTTGAGGGCATTTCATGATGATGAATCTTCTCGACAGCCTCTTCAAATCTAATGAACTCAACCTTTTGAGAAAGCTCTTCCAGCATTTTTCTGAATGTAGATGGTTCATTCTCCTTTGCTATACGGTGTCCATTAAGTATATGAATTCCTGGCAGAGGCTCTTTGAAGAGTCCCATGATATGAAGAAAGCAATTTCTTGCTTGCGTACGAAGATACATTTTCAGATTATTCATTTTCTAAAACTTTTTTGAGTACATTAATTTGATAATCAATATTCCATTTCTTGTCTATTTCCTTGAATGCTTCTTCTCGGACTTCTTTCCGGGTCTTTTCGTCAGCTGAGATAACTTTTCTGATTTTATCTTTCAAGTCTGCTACATCTCCCTGCTGGTAAAAGTATCCGGTCTTTGATGGCTTTATGGCTTCAAACTCAGGCATTTGTTCTGAAAAGTTGTTGTGGGTAATAATAGGGCAACCAAATGAGAGAGCATGTATGGCTGTTAAACCAATATTACCTGGTGAAACGCATACAGAAGCATTGTAGAACAGTTCCGCTAGGGTAGAGTCTTCATAACAAGGACCATACATCCATACGTTTTGTTCTATTTCTTTAGCTTTGGCATAGCTTGGAATGTCTACCCCGTCTACATCTTTTCCTACAAATATAACATTGATAGGGCAGTTTTCCTCGTAGAGCGTTTTTGCACTATCTATTATCTGGTTTAGTTGCTTTCTCTTCTGTATTCGGCCGCAATAAATCACCACAGGGTAATTGTTGTTAAAATGCTTAGAGTATACATCTGATTTGCAAAGTCCTTTCCGGATATCCAATAAGTGCGCAGAGTCCAGGGAGTTGGCAATGCAATACATTTTCTCTGGGTTGAAACCCTTGGATTTCATTACGCTTATGGAATACTCACTGTAAACCATCAGTTTCGTGAATAATTTATAGTAAGCTTTCTTGATAATGTTCTTTGCAAATGATTCATTCCCATAAAAGCCATGTGTCCATGCAATAGTTTCCTTATGTTTGATTAAAGCCCACAACAATATGATCCATGATGACAAACAATATGGTTCGCCATCAAGGATATAGTGCGTATAGTCTTTATTGACTAATTGTATAGAGCCACTTTGCCAATAAAAGTTATGAAAGAAACGATTGTTAAGAGTTCCTTTATAGCCTTTCAATTTGTTATAATCAAAAGTTTTAATCTTGGTGTTGATGCGGTCACCTAGATAGAAATCGCAGGAGAATATTTCTGAGATTTTCTGGAATATAGGCAATCGATAATGTGGTCCGATGTTTGTTATAAAACAGAGTCTTGGTTTCATTTCAATATACATTCTTTTATAGCATCAAGAAAGCCATGACCGTATTTCAAGTCTGGTTCTACGTAGTTACCTTCTCCCCATTCATTCCATGAACGGAGGAATAGAATTTTGTGTTCAAGAGGTCTTCCTTCAATAATTTTCAAGGCATCTTCCAGATGTTTCTTGAAATTTTCCGGTGTTGAGTTATAGTAAACTCCCTCTTTTCTTCCTACTCTGGCTGTTCTGTCCCATTGTGGAAGAATGGTTGGGTAAATATTCTCCCATCGGTCTTCTGGAGAGAAGAAGTACTTTACCACTTTGGGATAGTTATACTTCTGTACAGGGAGCCAAGAGAATTTCTGGTGGAGATAAAGACTAATGATTCTTCGCCATTTTCCTTGACTTAACATTTCTGCTCTAGACTTTCCGTACGAGTTCAGTCCGTCAAATCCAAGCTTCAGGAGATTTTCATAAACCTCTTTGCTGCTTTTCAGATTGGGCAAAACTCTCTTTAGTGTTCCATCTTCCGTGCGTTGTATAGTAGTTGTATTGTTACACATACCGACGAAATAGAAACCTTTTAATCCGTTTTCTTCTGCCAGTTTACGCCACAATTGTATGAACTCTTCAATACCCTGGAATCGGTATGGGTCATATATGACGAATAGAATTTTGCCATCTACCGTAATGTATCTGTGGTCTTTGAATGCCGGTAGGAGAGAATAGAAATGTTCTGTGTGATCCTTTTCGCCCAAATATTCCTGCTTCGCAATCATGGCATCTAATTTACTGTCTTTCTTCCAAGATTTGTTTGACCAATCATGATTAGCCCAGCAGAGGCAGAAAGGAAAATCCGGTTTGCCAGAAGCAACTACTTCCTGAAATGGTCGTTCGAGCAATTGCTTGCCATTTCCAAACCAGTAATGCCAATAACAGAAGCCTTCAACACCTGCTTCACGTGCCAACTGTGCCTGCTGTTCTCTTATTTCTGGCAGACGTAAATCATAAAAGCCAAGATCTGCAGGAATTCTAGGCTGATAATGTCCCTTGAAGAAAGGTTTCGCTTTGGCTACATTTGTCCATTCAGTAAATCCCTTTCCCCAGAACTTGTCATTCTCGGGAATAGGGTGAAATTGTGGCAAATAATTTGCTATGATTCTTGCTTCCATTTTTATTTCTGTTTCAATCTTCTAGTCTATTCTATTGTGTTGAATATAATTTTGCCCAGGGGCAACCATATTGCAAAGATACATAAAATAAATGACATAGCCATCGTTTGCAGTTATTATTTTCTGCTTTTATCTATATTCCAGTTCTATTGTCATCCTTATATACATTTGTTGCAGGAACACCAGCAACTACTGTATAAGCTGGAACATCTTTTGTAACAACGCTATTTGCACCAATAACGACCCCGTCACCAATAGTTACGCCAGCCATGATGCAGACATTATTCCCTATCCATACATTGTTGCCAATCTTTACTTTACCTTTGCTGACAATGGGTCTTATTGTGGTTGGTTCATGTAATGAATGGCTGTCTGTATTGCCATGTGAATTATCACTGATAAACACATTTGTTCCCGTAAGTACATAATCGCCTATTTCTATGGATTTGATGGCTGTGATGTGTGCACCACGGCGGATAAGACAATGGTTGCCAATCTTGATAGAGGGGGAAAATTCATCTAATTTTCTAGCTGTCAATTGAATATCCTTCTCAATGATAGTATCATTTCCTATTTCTATGTATTCTTCGCCCATCAGCGTATACGGATGCCAGATGATAATGGAATTCCCGAATATTTTGAATCTTCTTCTCAGGAAACCTGTGTATATCCTATTGTGGACAGAATGCAATAAGGTCGTTAGCTGACGAGGATAAATCAAACTCAATGCTTGACCAGTAACATCTAATATCTTCTTTATCATGTCTTTATTCTTTTGGATATTTTATCAATAATATTTCGTGGTACCTTAAGTATGCATATAATCCCAAAAGGGTAATTATTCGCAAGTTGCCTGTGTCTGCATACGAGAATAGAGTCATTCCCCCCTGTATGCTGATACATGCAGTAAAGTATATCAACAGTAACTGATGTAGTTTTATTGTAGTATCCTGTAGCCTCGTCTTGCGGCTTATCATGTAGAATACACAGACAAATATAACAAAAGCCAGGATAGGTCCGAAATCAATTGTAAAATCACCAACGAATGTAGAGAAGAAATTGTCATCCAATTCTAAGTTATGATATTTATCTCTGCGTTCAACAAAATTCTTGGGCGTACCAGGATCAATGATACGTTTGAACAGATTGATGGTTCTATCACCGTATCTTATGCCGCCTGCATCTAGTCCATTATTGTTGAAATACAAGCTGCCTTGTCCCAAATACCAATTGATGAAACCGCCTACACCTGCATTTTCTTTACCAAATCTACTCATCGTTATTGCTATGATTGGCAGTGAAATGACAATCATGGCAATGACTCCAATCTTCTTTACTGCCTTGTTGATTTTTTTTGATAAGTAGGGCTTGAACAGAAAATAGCCAACAACTACTGTAAGGGTACATGACACAACACCGCCACGCTGTCCATGGGTAATAGGTATGATAATTCCTAAAACAGTGGTAAATGCCAAGCCATAAATCACTAGTTTATGTTTACTATTTTTCAATGACAGAAAATAAAACAGTAAGAATATGGTAATGTCTGAAAGAGAATTGTAGATAACTGCTGGAAGATTCCGTATGGCTCCACCAGAGTCGCTTACTTCATCTACCTGGTCTGTATATACTTCTTTAGCCGCAGTCTCATCGACAAATAAATTCAAGATGCCCTTATTCGCTTGCGTTATGATTCCCGGGATCATGAGTATTGCTGAGAAGACAATGATGCACCCTATTATGACCAATATTCTGGTATTGGGATTTTCAATGGATTCCGAAGGATGATTATGATGTATGATAATAGGGGAAAGGGCTATCATTAACATCGTATAAAGATAGATATAAGGGAATAGTTTCAGTGGCTTGTATGCTTCTGAAAACAGCGGATCATTGATGGATAAAACCGAAAAGAAAGCATATAGAATATACATAAACATAATGACGCTTCCTGTATCTAATACCATTTTTTTATGATGATACCAGATAAACGTCAATATCCAGACAAACAAGTAGGATATGCTTAATATATTATTTGATACGATTTCTGACATGTTTGAATACAGTTGATGTTAAAAAATTTTTGATAAGTTGTCGCTCATTTGAAGAAAGTCCCAACATATAACCTAGTATGGCCATGCATAAGGGTGCACCCAAGAGTACACTGGCTAAGTTGATCCACTGATTGGAGATGAATCCATTCAGGAAAGCAAATATTGCGTAGATTACTATAGAAACTATGAGTGCAGGAATCAGAAATTCCCACATATATTGTCTAAGTGAAAAATATGCGAATACTTTTCGGATACAATAAATTCTTACTATATGTGCCAGTATGCATACCATTAACATAGACAAAAACAATGATTCGGATGGTAGGTCAATCTTATAGAACAACCATGTTATAGGAAGGCTCAATGCTGTGAAACTTTCTGTCAGCAGATGATAGTTGCGGATTTTGCCCGTTGCATGAATGATGATAGTTATCGGATTATGCATGGATATAACAATCAGGTATACTAACATCAACTGACAGAACAGAACCGTTACATCATTGGCAAAACCTAGCCAGCAGGTCAGAATCCATTTCATTTTGATGAACAGCGGGATGGATACAGCTGTTAATACATAATAAATGAATTTATTGGACATCGTAAATAGTTGGCTGACATACTCCTGATTGCCTTCTGCGTATTCCTTTTGCATGGCAGGACGGAATGGTACAATCATGCTGTTGACCAAGGCACTTACTGCATTGTTTATCTGGAGTGCAACGCCAAAAGCTGCATTAATGATAGGACCGAAGAAAATATTAATCAGAATAATACCTCCCTGAATCATGCTGGTATTAGCAATAGAACCGAATATGGTCCATCCTGAAAAAGATAACAATTGCTTGTAGATACTCTTGTCCTTTATATTCGAGTATCTTACATCTTTGAAGAGTACATGACTTAGGACAACGTAAGTACTTAAAACCAAAAGTGCAACGAAGAGTAAGGTACCGCTATAGAAGCACAAGTGGTCAAAACCTATCTGGATGGTTACATAGGCAAATGCCAGTTTTCCAAGACTTTCTAGAGTTGAAACCAAAGCATATACTCCCATTTTCTCGTATGCAAAGACGAGAGAGGTAAATGGAATCTGGATGAACGAGCACAGAAAGGTAATCAAAGAGAATTGATAAACCCATAGAACAGCTTCCATACGATCAGTAGGAATGTTGAGCTGGCTATTGACAAACCATAAACCTACCGTTTCGAATAAGGCAATAATGATGACACAGACACATAATGCGATATTAATACTGGCAGAATATACTTTTTTCAACTCTCCCTTATCTTGCCTGCCTAAAGCCACAGAGTAGAAGCGTTGGATTGAAAGTGTCAGTACTCCGGAGATGAAAGCGGAAGTCGTGATTACGCCCGCAATCGTATTGAACAAGCCATAGTCTACAAGACCTAAAGCTTTGATAATCAATCTTACAGTATATAAGTTGACAAACATCAATACCAGCATTCTTGCAAACAACACGATGGTGTTACTTGCAATGCGCCTTGTGGATTGTGAATTGTCAACTTTACTATTGATGTTCATAAGTTTTTTAATCTAATACTATATCTCGTAATACATAAATGGTTGTACCGGCAAATGCAAGGAATGTCATGAGCAGAACAAATATCATACGCTTAGGCGATTCTGGTCTGAGAGGCACAACAGCGCCTTTTATCAAAGAAAAAGCAGGTGTACGTTCCTGCACCTTGGCTTTGGCCAATTGCAATTGCGTGCTGAGTGTTGAATAATTATTGTATTTCAGCTGCATGTCATTCTCCAAGTCATTCTGTTTGGCACGGATACTTTCCAGAACAACATCCATGTTTGAATCCGAATAGCTTCCATAGAGTTGGCGGGCTTTTTCGTATGATGCTTTTGCCTCTGAAGTAAGCTTTTGGTAGTACTTAACGTCATTTCTCGCTTTATTGGTTCTATAATCGGTTATAAATACCTGGAGATGTTGTCTTACTGAATCTACCAGAATCTTACAGACGTATGGATCCTGTGCTTTGGCACTAATGGTGATGGCACCAGTCTTCTTGTCTGTTGTAAATTTAATGCTCTCCTTTATTTGTTTTACGATATTTGAATCGTCTTTTGACAAGTTATAAGGGTTGAATTTGCCATCCGTTGACTGGTCCTGTTTCTTTGAAGTCAGTTTCTTCTTAATCCAACCCATACATGCTGTCCACCAGGCTACCTCCTGGTGTTTCTTCAAGTATGTATAGTAATCGGTAGATATGGAATGATCCTTATTCGTAATCTTGATATGAAACAATTTTGAAACGAAACCATTATCGTCCATCAATTCTGGATAGAGCAGGGGAGTGATGGCGTCTGCCGATTGCATAGACGATAAATCAAGTCCAAAAGTAGAGGCCAGCGAACTCAAGGCTGAACCACCACCGGAACCTGCACTTTCCTCTTCTGGTACTACCACAGCTTCAGCAGCATAGACCCTGGGTACGCAAACGATATAAAGACATGACAAAACAAATACGATGGGTATGATTATTGCATATAATTTGCGTCTATGTTTTATCTCTTGAAACACTCTTTGGTAATCAATCTTTTTTGTCTCCATTATTTAATTATGAATCTGTTATTATTACTTATTATTAGAGTTTGTAGCAAATATTGCAGCAATACTCCTTGAGCTTACAATGAAGGTTGGCATCTAAGAATTCTCTTAGATACTAACCATTATAATGATGTCTGTTTGTTAATAACTTATTCTAACTCCTAACAATCAGTTTCCCTTCTCTGTCATTTCGCAGATGCTGATATAGCGATGATCCATCGAGATATCCGTCAGGTTATTGAGGTCGCTTAACATGCTAACCTTGCCAAACTTGGTTACACCTGTGAGGAATACAAACTTGATATATCGGTCTTGTGTCTTCAATACCGAATAGAATGCTTTCAGCTGTGCACGGTGTTCTGCCTGTAACTCTGGGTCACGCAGGGTCTGAAGTATAGGCTTGTCGTATTCTTCTATAAGAATTACAACACCACATGCTTCTTTCTCTGCAGCTCGTGATATCACACCCTTGAAACGAAGGGCAAGTGTGGTTTCAGACTCACGGGGTCCATATTTATCTTCCCAAGCCGTGAGATAGTCGTTAAGCACTGTATACAGGCTGTCTTTCTCTTGAAAGTTGGCTGTGTTGAGATCGATATGGAATATAGGATATTTCATAAAATGACTCCTTTTTTATAGGTGTTTGATTATTCTTACTTACTCATATTAGCAATCGTAGCAATCATGGCGGCGATGCTGCTCATGCTGCTTCCCATACTCATAATTTCGGCGGTACTCATCTTGCGCTTCAGCTTAGCTGGGACGACAATCTCGCTGCCTGGCTGCACTTTGGCACCATGAGAGAGTTTGGCTACCTTGCCATTCATGTAGATGATGTATGCCTTGCTCTTTAATGCATCTGAGGCAAAACCACCTGCCTGATCGATGTAATAGCTTGCCTTCTTGCCCTTTTCGTAGGCTACCGTATTGGCAAACATTACGGCACCATTGATCTTTACCGTACCATTGTACTGAGGAATGACCAGACGGTCGCCCTCTCGCAGGATGATGTCGGCATCACTGCCTGGGTTCGCCAGTGCTTCTGGAAGGTCGATACCTACAGGGTATTCGCTAGGTACATTGAACTTCTCTATGTTGGTACGCTCTACATCCTTAGAGGTCTGCGAGATGGCACTGGCATTGTTGCTGCTGGAGGCTAGTTGCAGAAGATTTTTCTGTATCTCTTCGCGCTGCATCTTCAATACTGCCTCCATGCGCTGCTTCTCTTGCTCGTTGGCTTTGCGGATGATGCGGGCTCCCTTGAGATATGCCTGGTCGGTAGCTCCACCTGCCTTCTTGAAGAGTTCACTCAGGCGGGCGTTGCGACGGTCTAATGTATAGAGACCGGCAAACATCACTTCACCGGTAATCGATACGTTCTGCTGCTCAACATAAGCCGGACTCTGACGGATCATTACTTCATCAAATGGCATCAGCTTGAAACCTGGGGTGCCGTCGATAACGAAGCCGTCTTTAAGAGATAGGGTGTAGGTCTTGGCGATAACGCTGTCTGGACGTAACGCCTTGGCATCCATTACTCTACGGCTTACCATTACATTAACGGTTGAAGCCTTGTCGGTCAAGCCGCCTGCTTGAAGAACGAAGTCTTCGAGGGTCTCATTGTCGGCATATTGGTAAACTCCAGGATACTGCACTTCGCCACGGATGGTGAGGGTGCGCTCTACAATCTTTTCCTGTCGGGTAGGGATGAAGAGAACATCGTTTTCCTTCAATGGGATATCTGGAGTCTTGCCGTTCATAATGCCGGCAATGTCTACACTTACTACTTCGAGTGAACGGTCTGACTTCATGCGGTGCATTACGGCACGGTTGGTGAAGGCTTCCTCTGTTAATCCTTCGGCATGCTCTACCAGGGTGCGTACGCTGTTGATCTGCTCGCCCAGATTGTACATGCCCGGACGGAATACGGCTCCTTTCACCTCTACGGTGTTGGCGTAGCGTGGCAGGATGCTGTCTACGCTGATTGAGTCGCCGTCATCGATACGGAAACTGGAGAAGTCGAACTCTTCTATATTATATACGGCACGTTCTCTGCCGGTCTTGCGGTTCAGTCTTACTGATTTCTTGTAAGCATCTCCTGTAAAACCACCGGAATACTTCAGAAGGGAATTGACGCTCTCGTTCTTCTTCATTTCGTAAATCATCGGGCGCTTGATCTTTCCGGCGATGGTTACGAGACAATCGTATGGACCTACTACGATGACATCGTTGTCGGCAAGGCGGACATTACCCGTCAGTTTGCCGTTCAGAATATAGTCGTAGATATCAACAACCGTTACCAGTTTGTTGTGTCTGTATACTTTGATGTTTCGCAATGTACCCAGATCGTTGGTTCCGCCAGCCATGTAGAGTGCATGGAATACGGTAGCGAAGGCTGAGAGGGTATAGGTGCCCGGAATCTTAACCTCGCCCATCACGTTTACCATAATGGTCTTGGTCTGTCCTACGGTAAGCTTGATGCGGCTTGAACGGTATCTGCTGCCCACGGTATTGCGCAGGCGGGCATTAGCCTGAGCTACGGTTAAGCCTGAAACGCTGACCGGTCCATAACCCTCGATGGTTACTTCACCATCTGGCGAAACGGTGCTCTCGATGGTTTTCTGAGAGGCGCCATAGATATCTATGATGACGGCATCGCCAGGCCCCAGACGATAGTTCTGTGGGGTAGCGATGTTCATGTTTGGCTCGAAACTGAGATCTTTGTTATTGAAGATGTCACGGCCGAAAACCTTACTGCGCTTCTGGTTGAGCTCAGCCTGCAGCTGTTTTACCATGGTAGCTGTATCGGGTACCAGGGCGTTCATTTCCTTGTTGAAATCTTCATAATCTGGGTTGGTTTCATCATAAGATGAGTAGTAGCTGTCGTTCTGCTTGCTCTGGATGCGATAATTGCTATAGGTTGAAGCCTGCTTCTCATTGTCCTTGTCCTGGTAATCTTCTCTATGCTTACCATTGTTGGTCCGCATTCTCTTGTTGCCTGCATTTCCTGCAGCGGTTGTGCTGTAGAGCTCGTTCTGCTGCGACATCTTCTGATACTTATTGCGTACACGTCGAATCTGGGAGATGTCTACGCCCTTCTGCATCAGTTTGGTAACAATCTGAGAATTGGCTGTGCCACGCTCATGTTCTTTCACCACAAAGCTCATGACCTGATCATCGGTCATGTGTGAACTCTGTGCGAAAAGAG
>OGRO01002774.1_pt1 | contig 13220 bp, 13 predicted proteins | sample 1553451 | NCBI WGS metagenome assembly OGRO01 (sample SAMEA2580021, study PRJEB22360) | human gut metagenome
AGCATCATTGACACTACTTTTTACACTTTATTTTTTTCACAGTCTGAATAGTTACTTTTTATTTTTTCCCATCAGAAAACAGACAAATATTCGTCTGTTTTTCTACTCTTTCTCTTTTTTACCGTTCTTTTCTTGTAGAAAATAATTCTTTTATATATCCAGTGAGACATGCGGGAGATAAAACAAATGCATACAGTAACGCATAGAAGATAAAAGCAAAGCAAGATCAACGAATGGGAAACATAGATTCAAGCACATGAGAAATCTAGGTTTCCAATTTAATTTTTTTGAAGTAAAAACATTTCCTTTTTTCAATGCTTCAATCATTCCCCTCGCCCAGCGTTTTCTTTGTCTAAATAAATCTTTCCAAGTTTCTGGTGTTTGTGCAAAAGCAATTGCATCTTGCGCAAAATTCACTTTATAACCGTTCTCTAGTAATGTCCACGTTAATACAATATCTTCACCAACACATGGTTGCCATCCACCAATCTCTTTGACTTCCTTTGTTATATAGGCACTAAAAGCACCTTGTGCAACCAATGTCGCATTGTAGTTTCCCTGATACATTTTGAATCCGAAAATTCCTAACGTATAATCCCACTGTTGCAGTTTGGTTACAAAATTCTTTTTATCATTCTGAACAAAAATCGTTCCAGCTGTAGCAACCACTTCCTCATCTGAAGTAATCAGTTGCTTCATAATATTTCTGATAACAAGTGGATGAAGATACGTATCACTGTCTACAGTAAGCACATACTCTGTTGTTACATGTTTTAACCCTTCATTCAAAGCATCTGCTTTTCCCTTGTGACATGCTTCTAATATTGTCATTTTGCAGTTTTCATTCATCCGTTTTAATAACGCTAAAGAACCATCTGTGGAGCCATCATCGATCACAATCACATGAATCTGACCATCGTATTTTTGACAAACGATGGAATTGATATGCAAGTATATGATATTGGAGTAAATGATTTTAAAGATTTTAACAAGCACTATATCAAAGGAATTAATATTCCATGTGAGATGACAGGGTTAGAGATTATCAATGAAATTGATTCTGCAGATTCTTGATTTGCTTCATAGTATTTTATACTATGGCTTTTTGTTTTTTAGATGATGGAATCGTTTTATGGCATCGTATTTGGAGAGGGGTTCTAAATGGTATGGTATCAAAATAAAATGGGATAGTTTCGAGAGGACTTTATTGTGGTATGGTATGAATGGGAAGGGACATTACAAGATTTTATCTTGTAATACCAAGCAGACTACGTGAGTGGGAAGGCACAAAAAAAGAGATAATTTCTATCTCTTGATTTCAATATGGAGCGAATCACATACAAGTTACGAACTTGTTCTCTTTCTAAAAATATTATATATGAATCTTTATTAAATTTCAATGGGCGTATGGAAAAAAATGTCTAAATATGCTATTATTATAATAGATTTGTATCATTAAAATTATGATACTTTTTTTATCTTCAATTGAAGGGAGGTTTACATATAAATGGATAGAACTGCAACACCCACGATATTAGGTTTTAATTATCAATTTAATAAAAGTATTATAGAAATTTTAAATTCCGATGACCAAACAAAAATAATGTTAGAAGGTTCTAATGAAGATTTAGATATATTTACAAATGATAAGAATATAGCAATACAATGTAAATATTATGAATCGAGCGAAAATCTAACGCCTAGTGTTTTAGCAAAGCCTATATTGGATATGTTATTGTCATATATCAAAAATGAAGAAATCAATTTTAGATTATATATTCATCATAAAAATATTGAAAATGAACAAAAAGAAAATATAGATATTGAACTATTTAATAAAATCATTAGTACAAATAATAAAAGTTATATTAAAAAGTATTTTCCCAAACTTTATAATTTTGAAGATAATATAAGTAAATTGTTCAATAAAAAGGAATTAAATAAAAACGATATAATTGTGATTCATAAGTATATTAGCGAAAAAGGGAATGCAGTTTTTAAAATTGATATTAATGATTTTATTAATAAAATAGAAATTATTTCCGCTCCATCTTATGAAAATCTTGAGAATAAAATAATAAAAAAAATAGTAGACGATGGTTATAATGAAGAAGATGCAATAAATTTATTTTATCCAAATTTTTTTCATAAAGTTGCGACGATAAGTGCAAATCCTAAAAAAGATGAAAGAATCATAAAATGTAGCGAATTTAAATCTGAAGTATACAACTTAAAAGAATTACTATCAACTAAATGGCTATCTGTTTTGTATTCTAAGGATAAATATAAAAAATCAATAAAGAACAATCTAAAAATTCGCTTACAAAATAATTCGAGCAATAGAGTCATATATTTAGATGTACGTAAATATTCAAATCAGGATGTTGCTTCTTTTATAGTAGATTATGTAGGCAAATATAATAAAAAACCTAAATTAAATAAAATACCATTTTTTATTATTGTAGATGATAATTATAATAACTGTTCTGAAATACAGTCAATATTATATGAGAATTATAAAATATCTTTTGAAAATGGAGATGTTGCTAGAAAATTCAATTTAAATAAATTTATTAAAGCAGATAATTGTTCTTTAAAGATATGTTTAAGATGCGAAGACATTGATAACTATTTACAAATGAATTTACCAAATGATTTGTTTGTTATAGGAGATGTTGATGTTAAAGAATTAGAAAATGCTGGGGTTACATCTTGTAAAATACAGGAATTAAGCATAACTGACTTGAAAGAAGTTTTTTATTTAGGAGGTAAAAGATGAAAGAAATAGGTAAAGTTTTTGAAAGTACAGGATCTATTATAAAAGTAAAATTAAACAGTATTGACGAATTTGAGCAAAATAAAAATTTTATAAAAATAGGAAAATATTTAACAGTACAAGAAGGAAATTTGAATTATATTTTAGTTTCGATTTTAAATATTAAGACCATAGAAGGAACAAAAGATATTGAATATCATATTGAAACACAACCAGTTGGAAGTTATTTTCAAAGTGATGAAATCATAGATTTTAAACAAGGCAGTATTAATATACCATCCCCCACTGAACCAGTATTTATTCCGGATAATGAAATAATAGATAAAATTTTTGCTAAAAGTAAAGATTTTACATATAAAATGGGAAAATTATCTAATAATGATAATATAGATTACTATATAAATGGTAACTCATTTTTTAGTAAACATATTGGTATAGTAGGTTCAACAGGAAGTGGTAAGTCTTGTTCAGTTGCTAAAATAATTCAGCAAGTAGCAGGTATAAATAATGCTTTAAATATAAATAAAGATAACCAGAAAAATTCTCATATTATTATTTTCGATATACATTCAGAATATAAAAATGCTTTTTCTCTAGCTGAATCAGAGAATTTTACATTGAATAATTTGGATGTTGAGAAAATAAATATTCCATATTGGTTAATGAATTCTGAAGAACTAGAGTCACTTTTTATTGAGAGTAATGAGATGAATTCACATAATCAAATATCTCAGTTTAAAAGAGCAGTAATTTTAAGCAAAGAAAAACATAATCCTGGTAGGAAAATTACATATGATATGCCCGTTTATTTTGATATTAAAGAAGTTTATAATTTTATATATAATTTAAATAGTGAAGTTATAAGTAAAATAGATGGAGAGTATGGCAAGCCCAAACTTACAAATGGACATTTAGTAGAAAATATTTCGGAATATCTAGAAAACACTTATGAATTTATTGCTAGTTCACAATCCAAAGATAATAAAGCGAGCAACGGACCTTTTAATGGGGAGTTTGAGAGATTTTTAACAAGGATTGAAACAAAATTAAATGATAAAAGATTAGAATTTATAACTAATCCAAAAAAGGAAGATGAATCTGAATTTAAAACAGAAGACTTTTCGATTATATTAAAACAATTTATTGGATATATAGACAAGTCTAACATATCAATAATAGATTTAAGTGGCGTCCCATTTGAAGTGTTAAGTATAACTGTTAGTTTGGTTGCAAGGTTAATTTTTGATTTTGCTTTTCATTATTCTAAAAACAAACATAAAAATAATGAGCAAAATGACATACCATTTATGATTGTTTGCGAAGAGGCACATAATTATATACCTAAAGATGGTGGTGCAGAATATAATGCATCTAGAAAATCTATTGAAAGAATTGCAAAAGAAGGTAGAAAATATGGTCTAAGTCTTATGGTAGTAAGTCAAAGACCTTCTGAGGTTTCTGAAACAATCTTTTCTCAATGTAACAACTTTGTTGTATTAAGGCTAACTAATTTCAATGATCAAAATTGTGTAAAAAGGCTACTTCCTGATAATAACAGTTCACTGGTTGATTGTCTTCCAACTCTGTCTGCTGGAGAAGCACTTATAGTTGGTGATGCAACTACTATTCCAGCAATAGTAAAAATGGAATTGCCTAATCCTAAGCCTAAATCTGATAATGTTGATTTTTATAGTAAATGGAATAATGAATGGGTTGATATTGATTTAGCAGACACAATTAAAAGATGGCGTAATGAAGAAAGTTGAGGTAAGAAATGTCAGAACTAACAGTTTTAAATCAAAAAATATCTTATTTTAGAATAGAAGATGAAGATTATATATCAATTACTGATATGCTTAAGTCTAAAGATGGCGATTTCTTCGTATCAGATTGGTTAAGAAATAGAAATACTATTGAATTCTTAGGTATTTGGGAAGAAATTCATAATCCTAATTTTAATTATGGCGAATTCGCCATAATTAAAAGCCAAGCAGGGTTAAATAGTTATAAAATCAGTGTTAAAGAATGGGTAGAAAAAACAAATGCAATTGGCATAATGTCTAAAGCCGGTAGATATGGTGGTACTTATGCTCACAAGGATATTGCTTTTGAATTTGGAATGTGGATTAGCCCAAAATTTAAGTTACTGTTAATTAAAGAATTTGAAAGATTGAAAGCAGAAGAACAAAGACAAATTGGCTGGAATGCTAAAAGAGAACTTTCCAAAATAAATTATAGGATACATACTGATGCAATAAAACAAAATTTAATACCAAGTGAATTAACTAAAGAACAAATAAATTATATCTATGCTGAAGAAGCAGATGTCTTAAATATGGCTTTATTTGGAATGACTGCAAAACAATGGAGAAATAAGAATCAAAATTTAGACGGCAATATTAGAGATTATGCTACTATAAATGAATTAATTTGTTTAGCAAATTTAGAAAATTTAAATTCAGTATTTATAAACGATGGACTTAAGCAACCAGAAAGGCTTAAAAGATTAAATCAAATTGCTATTTCACAAATGCAAATATTAAATAATACTGACATAAAATATTTAAATGGAGGTATCTAATATGGCTTCAGTAACACAAAGAATAAAGCAAATTACTCAACCGCGTGGCGGATATTTAAAGCCGAGTGAGTTTGAAAAAAAGGAATTTATAGATAATGAAATTTTAAATGAAGAAAATATTCATAGCAGTTTAGTTGGACTTGCTGTTGATTATTTAACAAGACTTATGTTAGATACACCACCAGAAGAAGCATTTAAAATTTCTTTGCTTGGTGCTAATCTAATAGGCGAAGAAAGAAAAGCATATAATTTATTAAAAAAAATAAAAGGAATAGATGATTCATCAATTTATTATGCTTGTAAGTTAGTAGGCTACGATGTTTGTTTTAGAGCAGGACCAATGGGATATAAAAATGTCGATGAGATAGAAGCCGATACCAATACAATTAACAATATAAAAATAATGATTAAAAGAAGTATTTTATTTTTTAATAAGTGCGGCCCGATAACTAAAGATGGATTTACTTTTGAAGGCGGATATACCAAAATTATTAATTCTGGAGATGGGGATTTTTTAACTGCTGATACATTATGGGATTTTAAAGTTAGTAAAAACAATCCAACATCTGCTCATACTTTACAACTATTAATTTATTATATTATGGGGATACATTCTATTCATAGTGAATTTAAGACTATACAAAAACTAGGAATTTTTAATCCAAGAACTAATTGTGTATATTTGAAAAAAATATCAGATATTTCAAATCAAATAATTGAAGAAGTATCTAGTGAAGTAATAGGATACGTAAATATCTCTAATAGCAATAATAGCAATTATTCTCAAACTTCAAAACCAATATCTGAAAATGAAGACTTACTTTCAATGGCAGATATAATGAAAGCGTTATCTTGTACGAGATATATGGTAATGAAATATTATTCAGAGAAAGACTTGCCATTAGTTAAAATGAATAACAAATATTTTATTAATAGATATGACTTAATCGAATGGTTAGAGAAAATGGAAGCCGAAAGAAAAAGACATCAAATGATTTCATTAGTTGTCAGTGTTATTGCAATTATTTTTGTGATTATATTTATGCTATTTATTTTCAATAGCATAGGAAGATAAAAATAACTAAAGGGTCACAAACGGGCTTTTTTTGTTATTTGTTCTTAATTAAATCGTTGAGATTATCAATTTTGTTTTGTAAATATTCTTCCTCGTGAAAATATCCAAGATAATGAAGTTTGCTTTTCAATTTTGATAAGTCATCAGTAATATTAAAAATATTGTTTACTATATTATCTATATTAATTTCAAGTGGTTTATCATTAGTATAGTCACGAATTAAATTTCTAATAAAGTCAGACTGTGATAGTCTGGCTTTATTAGATTTTACTTCTAACATTTTTTTCTTCTTCATTCAAATAAACATTAATTTTTATATTTCTTTTTCTCATAGTTTAAAAGTTTCTTTCTAAAATTTAAGGGTATGGGAATTCCCATAGGAGAAAATTTACGGGAGTAAGTTTTCAGTGCTGGCTAGACAATAAAATTACTCCCACATTAAATAAAATATAAAAAGAGGATCAAATTATTTTTATAATTTTTTCCTCTTTTTTGACCTCTGTTTATATAAAAATAAATTCATTTAATATAATTTCTTCAGCTATATTTTTGTAATTGTCCATAACTTTTGACCATTCTATATGATTAATTTTTTTATTTTTTTCAGATAGTCTTTCATCTGAGTTTTTGTAATTTTTCATTAATATTTGTAATCTATCTTCACTATTTTTACTAACTGAAATAAGATGATTAGTAAGTTCATTAGTCATTAAAAGTGTAGTATAAAGTGATTTTTTATTTTCTTTCAGATAGTGTAATCTTAAATATCCATATTTGTTTATTCCAGTAGTACTTTGATTTTTAATAGTTAAGTTTGGTAATAAATAATCTCCTTTTTGTGTATAAATTAATTTCATTTTTATCTCTCCATTTCTTTATTTAATTTACTACTATAGTATCTTTTTTAGGTACTAATATTAAAATATCTTTTAATTTGTTTTCTTCAACATAAGGACAACTAATAATGCCTTCAGCATATAAATATTCTCTCGATTTTGATATAAAATATTTCAAAAATTCATTTGAATATTTATTTGATTTCATTTTTTTAATAGATAAAACATCATAATCTAGTTCTATATTTTTTAGTTTTTCTTTGTTAATTTCTTTATAAAATTTGATACCAATATTGTTGTTTTCCATAATTTTATTAAGGTATTTTATATATTCTTTACTACTTTTTGTTATTAATTCATCTGTAAACTTTATGTTTTTAATTTCAATGTTATAGTTTTTATCTCTTGTTATTTCTATTTGAGATATAAGTCTATGAATTAAATCTCTTTTAGCTTTTCTTGTTAGTAAATTATAAAGAAAAGTAAATCCTATATTTTTAATATTTGTAAAAATTAATTTGTCATTTTCTTCAATACAATCTAATTTTTTAACAAGTTCTATTGTATATTCCTTTGAAGAATTATCTGGATCAAGGGTAGTTTTCTTTTTAGTTAATTTATCAATTTCTTTTTTTATTACTTCGTTTTTGTGATTAATTGTTTCTACATCCAAAGTAGAACTTAAATATAAATCAACTAATCTTTTTTCTTGCATTTTTAATTTTTCAATAGCTTTTTCTATTTCTTTTACATCATCACTTTTAGTAGAATTACAAGTGATAATCTCATTATTCATAGAAAGCATAAATATCGTTAATTCTTCTAATATTCTTTTTAATTTTGTTTCTATTTTTTTTGTATTGTAATGATATCCATAACCTTTACAATTAGTGTTTTTACACCTTAAATGGTAATATACTTTTTGTTTTCCATTAGGATATTTAAATGATTCTGATGAACTCATAATCTCTCCGCATAAAGGACATTTAACTAATCCTGAAAACAAATGAATATGTTCGCCATAATTAGAATGTTTATTTTTAACTAATACATTTCTAGTTGCATTCCAAGTATTTATATCAATAATTGGTTCACAATAATTTTCAACTCTTAAAATATCTTGAGGTTTTCTTTTATATTTTCCATATTCAAATATTCCAATATAAATTGAATTAGTAAGTATTTTATAAACTCTATCTGATAACCATTTTCCTTGTTTTAAGTAAGCGTTATTATCATGCATAATAGTTGCTATATTTCTTGTTGAATGACCTTGTTTGCATAGTTCAAATATTTCTTTTACTACTTGTGATTCAATAGGTTCTATTTCTAAATGGCCAGTATTTTTATTTCTAACATAGCCATAAGGTGCTTTACTAGGGTGTATTTTTTCTAAAGCCATTTCTTCCATAGCACGTTTCGTTCTTGCTCCAATTTCTTTTCTTTCTCGTTGACCGAATACTAAGTTCATTCCAAATATCATTTCACCATTAGCAGTAGATACATCATAAGGTTCTAATATTAATTCAATTTTAACATCGTGTTCTTCACAATAATTTAAAAGCCAAAATCCATCATAATTATTTCTTGTAAGTCTATCTACTTTAATAGCAATTAATTTATCAATCTTTTTTGATTTTATATCAGCAAGTAATCTTTGCATTTCTGGTCTCATTAAATCTTTGCCTGAATGACCTGCATCGTTATAAACATCAACGATACTATAATCATTCTTTTCACAATACTCTTTAATCATTCTAAGTTGTGAATCAATAGAATAACCATTATCTCTTTGATCATCTGTACTAACTCTTACATAAACACCACATCTCATAAATTTCCTCCTTTCTTCATTTTTGAGAAGGATTAATATTCCTCTCACTTGTTTCCTCACTTAAGTTTAAAATAGCAACCTAGATTTTTAAAAAAATTAATCTTCTCATATGTTTCCTAACTAAAACTCAAAAAAGCAGACTGAATTTGAAAAAAAATTAATCCTCTCATATGTTTCCTCGCTAAAAGGCACTTTTACGAAGTGTATTTTCAAAAAAAATTTAATATTTGTATTTTTTTATAATATTTTCTATTTCTTTTAAGTTATATTTTGATTTATGTTCTTTAATGTAAAATGGTTTATTACTGATTTCATTTACTTTGTATTCAAGAATAGTAAGAGTAATAGGATGCGTAATTAGATATTCAGTTGGTTCTATAATTTGTAAATTAGTATGTAGAAGAACTTTGATTTTTCCTTTTTTAGTTTTGTAAGTGTAGTTTTTAATAAGTTCTATTATTTGGGGATTAGGTTTAAGTTCTTCTAAGATTTTAAATTCAAGCATAAAAAATGTCCTCCTTCCTAGAAAGAGAACATTAAAGTTTAATATTTATATAAAATAAAAACTTACAAACCATTATAGTCCGTAAGTTGTATTCAAATGGAGCGAGTGTCGTAGATATCTACAACTCTTTCTCTAGTGATATGATAAATATCACTCACTACTAATAATATACCATAAATTTAATCAAATTCAACAATTTTACATATTTTTGTGAAAATAATTTATTTAAGTGATATAATATTACAATTGTTTGGGAGGGTTTTGGATGATTAAAAAAATTGAGATTACTAAACTAATTGATGAAAAATTGACAGAGTATCCAATTAGATATACTGATTTGATGAACAAGACATATTCGATAAATTCTTATGAAAAGTATATTCAAGAATTTTCATTAATTAAAAGTTCATTTAAGGATAATATAAAAGAATTTTTTGAAATTGCAGAAAATCAAATTAATAAAATAGAGAGTTTAATTAACGATTGTGATAAAACTAATATTGAAACTGCAAAACAATATATTGATAATAATTTTTATAATAAACTTGGAATATCACGATATAATCGTGATATTAGCATAAAGACTTTATTTGTACAAAGCTTAAGAAATGAAAATGCGTATTCGATAAGTACTATAAAGCAAATATATGAAGAACTTGGATATGAAAATTTATTAATTTACATAGAACTATTAAAAAATCCTGGATTACTTAACTCATATTTTTCAGATTCTGCTAAACAAAATGTTGCTATGCATTATATTTTATTTAAGACAAATCATCATAGTTTGAGTAGATTTAAAAGAAATAATTCTTCTTCAAATTTATATAGTATTATGGAAAATAACATTAATGAATCGATAAACGAAATAATTAATTCAAAAGATGATTATATTAATTTTATGAATGAGGAAAAAGATAATTATATTGCTTTCAAAAATGAAGAAAAGGAAAAATTTGATAATTGGTTTACTAATTCAGATGAAGAATACAACAGTTTTATGAATGATAGTAGAAAGAATTTATCTAATCTTGAAAAAACATATTCTGAAAAATTAAAGGTTGAAGAACCGTCTAAATTTATGTTGGAAAAATCTAATGAATATAAGAAAAAAACAATACATTGGGCTATTGCAGTAGTTATAGTTTCAGCTATATTATTAGTCTTATTAGGTTTTATATTAAGTCCAAAGATAGAATTTGGTAAAAAGATTATTACAGTAAATTTATTTAGTACCGAAATGCCTGTATATAGTAGCATTATTATTTTATCTATGATTTGTTTAATAATATATGTAATAAGAATATTTATTAAAATAATGATGTCTTCAAAACATTTAAGTGAAGAATATAGACAAAAATATGTGCTTACGTACTTTTATCTATCATTAGTAAATTCAGGAAATTTAGATGAAAAACTAGGAAATATAATTTTGTCATTGTTATTTACAAAAGCTGATACTGGATTAATAAAAACTGATAGCAGTAATGAATACGAATCTTTAATTAAAACATTAACATCGGTTGGAAAATAATTTAAAATATGTTATACTATTTGTAGTTTTTAGGGAGGTTTGTATGACTTTAGAAGAAAAAGCAAAATTTATAGAAGAAAGTAAAGAGAAAAACTATTTGTTTATCTCACCTAGAACTATTCAGGGTGGTGCAACATTAGTTGGTAGTTATGAAGCATTGGAATTATATGAGAGTATGGACGAAAATACAAAAAAATTTGCTGAAAAAGAAATTGTTAATTTAATTTCAAATGCTAATTATAATGATAAAGAAGTAAATAAATATTTAAAATTTAATTTAATTTTTTGTGGAGATTTTGATGATTTACCAAATGATATGGGTAATCCAATTGATTTTATAATGAATAATAAGGAAAGAATTGTTGCGGTATATAGATATGTAAAAAGCACTGAACAAAGAGAATTTTTTGTTGGTTTTGCTCAATCAGAAACAATTTATAACTATGGTTACTTATATTTAAGTTTAGCAAAATTATTAGAACAGTTTGAAAAAAATAATGTTAAATGTGAAATAGATACTACTGTAGATAGATATGCTCCTGCTATGTATAGAGATGACACAGCAACTAATTTTGTGATTAGTTATAGTCCTAAAAAAGAAATTGAAAGCGAAAAAGGACAACAATTAAAGAAAGTAAGAAAGGATGTATAAATATGACTAAAAAGTATTCACAAGAAGAATTAGATCAAATCCTTTTATCAAAGGAATTAAACGAATTTTATTTAGCAATAATAGAAAATAGACAAGAACTTTTAACTGATGAAGAATATGAAGAAATTTCAAGAAGAGATAAAACTATTTATGGCGATAATAAAGATGAAGTTGAAGATTTATTTAAGAAAGTTGAAACAGATGAACGTTTAAAAGGTTTTGCTCCTGATTTAATGAGAGTTATGTATAGTTTAGCGCAAGTAAGACATTTAGCAATTTTAACAATGATTGGCGATGATGTTTATGATATAGGTAGTGCTAAGTTTGAAGATTTAAAAAGAAATAAAATTATACATTTTGACAATTTAACAACTCTTTATGATGAATCTAATGCTAGGGTAAGATATTTTACACCAGAAGAAGAACCACAATTAACACAAAGAACTGTTCTAGTAGATGTAGATGATGAATCAATTATTCAATCATATGAAAATGCACACATTCATCAAGAAGAAAGTGAAGATTTAACTAGTTCTTTCTTTATTGAAGTAAAGGGTAAACCATATACTTTAAAAAGAAAATAATGATAAAAAGATGATTACATTTCAATTTCGTAATCATCTTTTTCTTTACCTTTATCATTTTCTTTATTCCAAATATAATCATCTTGAATTGATTCAATAGTTTTATTACTAAATATTTTATGATTATATAAATCTTTTGAAAAATTCCAATAATCTTCCCGTTCTTTTTCTTTTCCAAACATTTTATCTTTTATAAATTTAACTAATCTATCAAATAAATTTTCAAAGAAATTAATGGTATTTTGTAGTTTAGAATTCTTTTCTTTAAGGCCATCAATCTCATCTTCTTGTTTATCTATCTTTTTTTCAAGAGACTTAACTTTAATGTTTAAGGCATCATTGTTTTCAGTTAGTATTTTAACTTTTTCTCTGTTTTCTTTTAATTCATTTTCAACATCATTTAAAGTAATAGATAACTTTTGCATTTTCTTATATTCTTTATTGGTTGAATCTACTTGCTGAAGAAATTTATCGATTTTATCTTTATCATCTTTGTTTAAAACATATTTATCTTTATTAGTAAAAGTGGTTTTTAGATTATTAACTATATCTTTAACTTCATTAGAATTATTATCTAGTTCCAGTGATTTTTTATTAGCAATTTCTAATCGCTCTTTATTTTTAGATAATTCTTCTTGCATTTCAATATAGTTTCCCATATCTTTAACATTAATATCTTTATTTCTACCTTTTTGTTTAGTCTTTAATATATTGTTTAAACCATATTCTTTGTTAAAACTAGCAATACATAAAGTTCTCATTTTATCTTGTAGTTCTATCAATTTTGTTTTAGTAAATACATCAGATTTACCAACTTGTTTAGACATACCATTTTTGCTTTTA
>OGRO01002779.1_pt1 | contig 13199 bp, 9 predicted proteins | sample 1553451 | NCBI WGS metagenome assembly OGRO01 (sample SAMEA2580021, study PRJEB22360) | human gut metagenome
ACCCCGAAAGTGGCAGCCATGTACAATATTGGAAACTTCAACGTACGTGCTACATATGCAGCAGGTTTCCGTGCTCCCGGCGTAGACGAATTGTATTACAGCATGTTCAAGAAAATGGGTAGCAAATACACTATCTCCATCGGTGATGCTGACCTGAAGCCTGAACACAGCAACTACTACTCCGTTAATATGGAATACCGCACCAACCGTTTCAGTGCCTCTGTTACGGGATATCTGAATTATCTGACAGATATGGTGTCTTCCAAAGTAACCGCATTCAATGATTTGTCCGCTGAGGCCCAGCAGCAACTGAAAGAAGAATTCCCCGAACTGGCAGACTTATCATCTACCAAGAATGTGAACCTGAAAGAATACATCAACTTTGAAAAGGCTACCGTCCGTGGTTTTGAGGTGAGTTTGTCAGGCAATCCGTTCGCCGGCTTTACGCTGAATGGTAACTATACCTACGCTTATGCCCGCGGTAAAGGTGAAGAAGGCTGGCAAAACATTCAACGCAGCATCCGCCACACGGCAACCATCAGCGGAAACTATGCACATTCATGGGGTGACTACACCATGAACCTCAACCTGAACGGCCGTCTGCAAAGCAAATGCTACTATCCGGGAGATGCCGACGGAGATGCTCCGGGTTACGGTATCTGGAACCTGAACACCCGCCACTCCTTCGACTGTTTCAGCAGCTTCTTCCTGGAACCGGGTATCGGTATCGACAATATCTTCAACAAGAGGGATATGAGACCTCTGACGAAGAACTTCACCCTGTACTCACCGGGACGTATGTTGGTAGTGAGTCTGACTTTAAAACTAAAGAATTAACGCATAACAACTTATTATTGATATGAAGCATCTTTTCATCACTCTTTGTTTACTGAGTGTGGCCCTCTTCTCCTCTGCACAGGGGGAGAAGACCGCCCTTCTCATTACCCATTACGGAAGTTCGGATCCTGATACGCGTGCACTGACACTCGACGTAATCACCCGTGAGGCAAAAGAAACTTTTCCGCAGTTTGAAGTGCGCGAAGCGTATATCTCTCCCATTGTTCGGCGCAGGCTGGAGAAGCAAGGCGTTCATAAAGACAGTCCGGTAGATGCACTGCTGAAACTCAGAAGCGAAGGATATTCGCATGTACTGATACAGAGTACAACACTGATTGAAGGAAGTGAAATGACTTCCGTCCGCCGCGATGCGGAAAGCGTGAAACCCTTCTTTAAAGAAATAAAGGTGGGTAACCCATTGCTTTATACAGTGGAAGATTGCGAAAAGGTTATCGAAATTCTGACACAGGAACAGCCCGGAAAGAAAGAAGACGTCATCTATGTGGGCCACGGCAATCAATTACCAAGTACCGCCACTTACGCCATGCTGGACTATATGATGAAAGCCCACGGACTGAAAAACTTCCACGTCAGCACCATCGAGGGTTATCCTACACTGGACGCTACACTGGCACAGTTGAAGGAGACACGCCCGAAACAAGTGACACTGATACCGTTGTTGCTGGTATGCGGTAATCATACAAAAGAAGACATCGTCGGAGTATGGAAACCGGAAATGGAAAAAGCAGGTTATCAGGCCAATGTCCGCATGCAGGGACTGGGCGAACAACCCGCTATCCGGAAATTATATATGGAACACATTGAGGCGTTGCTGAAATAGCTACACCCTTTCCCTCTTATGGCTACACCTTTTGCCCCGGATGGCTACACCATTCCAGGCAAAGGGTGTAGCCCTTTTTACACCCTTTTATACCCGAAATTTAGAGAATAGAATGTATCTTTGCATGATAGAAATATAAGCGATATGAAACAGCCAAAGATAATAGTTGCCGGCATCGGACCGGGCAGCGAACAAGACATTACGCCTGCGGTTCTGGAGGCGGTTCGCGAAGCGGATGTAGTAGTGGGATATAAATATTATTTCCGTTTTATCCAGCCTTATCTCCACCCTGAAACAGAATGTATAGATACGGGCATGAAGCGGGAACGCACTCGTGCGGAACAGGCATTTGAATTGGCGGAACAGGGAAAAACGGTTTGTGTCATCAGTTCCGGCGATGCGGGGATTTATGGAATGACTCCGCTGATTTACGAGATGAAGCGGGAACGGAACAGCAACGTCGAAGTGATTGCCTTGCCAGGTATCAGTGCTTTTCAGAAAGCGGCTTCACTGCTGGGTGCTCCTGTGGGACATGATTTCTGTGTGATTTCTCTTTCCGATCTGATGACACCGTGGGAACGGATTGAGCGTCGCATCCGTGCGGCAGCTATGGCCGATTTCGTAACGGCTGTATACAATCCGAAAAGCGAAGGGCGGTATTGGCAACTCTATCGACTGAAAGAGTTGTTTCTCACAGAAGGACGTGCTCCGGAGACTCCGGTAGGTTATGTACGCCAGGCTGGACGGGATGAACAGGAAGTGCATCTGACGACACTCGCTGATTTCAATCCCGAAGAAGTGGACATGTTTACGGTCATCCTGATCGGTAACTCGCAGTCTTATGCGTGGAACGGCAAGTTCATTACTCCCCGGGGATATTATAACCGTCCGGATAAGGATGAACAACCGACTAAGGGGATAGGTCAGGACATCATGATACAAAGTTTCCGGACCATTGAGTCGGAACTAAAAAATAAGAATATTCCTCTGGATCATAAATGGGCTTTGCTACATGCCATCCATACCACGGCTGATTTTGAAATGGAAAAGCTGCTGTATACGGACAAAGGTGCTGTGGAAAAGCTTTATCAGAAAATAGCGGACGGTCGGTTTAAAACGATTGTTACGGATGTGACGATGGCTGCCAGTGGTATCCGCAAAGGAGCTTTACAACGGCTGGGGATAGAAGTGAAATGTTATCTTTCCGATGAACGGGTAGCGGCAATGGCAGCGGAAAAAGGAATCACCCGTACACAAGCCGGTATACGTCTGGCGGTGGAGGAACATCCGGATGCCTTGTTTGTATTCGGTAATGCGCCGACGGCTTTGATGGAACTTTGTGATCTGGTACGTAAAGGAAAGGCTGTACCAAGCGGTATTATTGCCGCGCCTGTGGGCTTTGTACACGTACAGGAATCCAAGCACATGGTGAAGCCGTTCATGGAAATACCCAAACTGATAGTGGAGGGACGAAAAGGAGGAAGTAATTTAGCTGCAACGCTGGTAAATGCAATCTTGTGCTACAATGATGCGGAACAGTTAAGGCCGGGACGGGATGTGTAAATAGATACGCTATGATACGAAACTTTATTATTATAGGCATGGACGACAACCGGGAACCTTTCTTCCCGCCCGAAGTGTTGCGGCACATCCGGGAAGGAAAAGTTTTCTCCGGCGGCTTGCGGCATCGGGAGATTGTAGAGAAGTTACTTCCGGAAGGTGCGGAATGGATTTCCATAACAGTTCCACTGGATAACGTCTTTGCCCAATACGAAAACATTTTTGCAGACTTTGAGAAGACTGCTTCCGATGCATCTATTGTCGTATTTGCATCCGGAGATCCTCTGTTTTTCGGCTTCGCCAATACGGTAAAACGAAAACTGCCCGATGCAAAGATACGCCTCTACCCAGCTTTCAATTCCCTGCAAACATTAGCGCACAGACTGGTGATGCCCTACGACGATATGCGTACCGTCTCTCTGACAGGACGCCCGTGGCAGGAACTGGACAAAGCACTCATAGAACGTGCCCACAAAATAGGTGTACTGACTGATCGGGAGCATACCCCTGCCACTATCGCCGCGCGAATGTTGGAATACGGATACAACTCCTACACCATGTACGTAGGCGAGCACCTCGGCAATCCCGAACGCGAGCGCATTCGCCGGATGAGTCTTGAAGAAGCTGAAAAAGAGACATTTGAGCATCCGAATAATTTGCTGCTCTGCTACGACACCCGTAGACGGTCAGCTACGACACCCGTAGACGATCAGCTACGGCACCCGTATACGGTCAGCTACAACACCCATAGCAAGGAAGCTCTCCTCCCTATAGATAGTCAGCCCTCTATAACTGAACAGCCCCGCCCCTTCGGTCTTCCCGACGAACAATTTGCCCACTTGGACGGACGTGCCCGCATGATTACCAAAGCTCCGATCCGCCTCCTTACTTTGCAGGCATTGGAATTGAATCGCCGCCGTGTTTTTTGGGACATAGGTTTCTGCACAGGCTCTGTCTCCATCGAAGCCCGCCTGCAATTCCCGCATCTTACGGTTGTTTCGTTCGAGATACGTCCCGAAGGAGAAGAACTGATGCGCATCAACTCCCGCCGTTTCGGTGCGCCGGGAATCACAGCCTTAATCGGAGATTTCCTGCAAACTGATCTGGAAGCTCTCCCCCGCCCCGACGCTGTCTTTATCGGCGGACACGGTGGAAAATTAGAAAATATACTGGTACGCCTGAAAGAAGTATTGCAGCCCGGCGGTTGCATCGTCTTCAACTCCGTATCCTCCAATAGCAGGGAATTGTTCCACAAAGGAGCAGAAAACGCAGGAATGTCTCTGCAACCCTCCCTGCACATCGCACTCAATGATTATAACCCGATAGAAATAATGAAAGTAACCTTATGAATAAGAATAATGAGAGCCACCCTATGAAGGTAGCTATTATACTGATTTCCGAAAGCAGTCTGCCCATTGCACGAACGCTGAGTAACGAGTTCCCCGATTCCGAAATAATCACCACGACTCCTGCACCCGACTGCACATACGTTTCTTTTTACGAAGAATTTATGGCTCTGTCTTTCCATCGCTACGATGCCTTTATTTTCATAGGTGCCATGGGCATCTGCGTCCGCACCATCGCCCCGCATGTGAAAGATAAACATACAGATCCCGCCGTGATCTGTGTAGACAGCACTGGCCGCTATGCCGTTTCCGTCCTCTCGGGACACATCGGAAAGGCCAACGAAATGACAGAAAACATCGCCCATATTCTCGGCGCTGAACCTGTTATCACCACCCAAAGCGACCGCACCGGCCTCTGGGCACTGGACACCCTGGGTGATAAATTTGACTGGGCTGCCATCCCCGGTGAGACGGAATTTGGTATGATGAATAACATCATCAGCCTTTTTGTGAAGAAAGTTCCCACCGCCCTCTTCCTTGAAGTGCGTGATCAGGGAACGGAATATCTGGAAAAGACCTGCCCGCCACACGTGGATATACATTACGGCTTATTCCGGGATGTAGACCTCAGCCGTTACCAGCTGGTTATACTCGTCACTCCTTTCCTGCACAATACGCATGACACCCCTGCGCTCTTTTATGTGCCCAAGGTATTGCATGTCGGTGTAGGTCTGGCACATCAGGCAGGTCCCGTGCATGACATCGTTGAAAACATCCTTGGTACGATGATTAATAGTACCTTCATGCCCCGTGCCGTAAAGTACATCGCCACCATTAACGAGAAACGCAACGAACCGGTCATTAAGGAGCTGGAACGTGCCTATCAGATACGCTATTACAGTGCGGAGGAACTGAAAGAAATCTCCGTCCCCAACCCCAGTCCGGTAGTAGAGAAGCATATGGGTACGCCCAGCGTTTCCGAAGCCGCCGCCTTTCTTTCCGCGAACGGTGGTAAACTTCTGTTGGACAAGCAAAAAGGCGGAAACTACACCATGGCCATAGCCATTGAAGAAGGAGTGCTCCGTTACTACGGACATATCGAAATCGTCGGCGCAGGTCCGGGTGATCCCGACCTCATCTCCGTGCGTGGAAGGCAAATGCTGGAGAAGGCAGATCTCATCCTCTACGCCGGCAGTCTCGTTCCCCGCGAACTGACATTCTGTGCCAAACCGGGTGCTACGGTACGCAGTTCGGCTTCCATGGACTTGGAAGAACAGTTTGCACTGATGAAGAAATTCTATGATGAAGGCAAATTCATCGTCCGCCTGCATACGGGCGATCCCTGCATCTACGGTGCCATTCAGGAACAGATGAACTATTTCGACCAGCATCACATGAGTTATCACATCACACCGGGCATTTCTTCCTTCCAAGCTGCTGCCGCTGCGCTGAAGTCTCAGTTTACCATTCCTGAGAAAGTGCAGAGTATTATCCTTACCCGCGGTGAAGGACGTACCCCCATGCCGGAACGCGAACAACTCCACCTGCTGGCACGCTCGCAAAGCACCATGTGTATCTTCCTCAGTGCCGGCATTGCCGAACAGGTGCAGGAAGAGCTCTTACAGGAATATCCCGAAACTACTCCCGTTGCCGTTTGCTACCACCTTACCTGGAAGGACGAACGCATCTATCGCGGAGAGTTGAAGGACCTTGCAAAGATTGTGAAAGAGAACAACCTGACGCTCACCACCATGATTGTCGTAGGTGAAGCCATCGACAACCGCGAAGGCCTTTCACGGCTCTACGCCCATGAGTTCAAGCATCTCTTCCGTAGATAAGAAGGGAGTGATAAGGTGATAAAGTGATAGGGTGATAATGGGATAACACTCCGTGATATATAATACAGCTACTTATCACTTTATCACCCTATCACATTATCACATTTTGTTCAACTAAAACCTAAAAGTAATGATATTAATATTAGGCGGAACCACCGAAGGACGCATCGCTGCCCGTACCCTTGAAGAAGCTGGAAAACCATTCTACTACTCTACTAAAGGAGACGAGCAGGAAGTAACTATGCACCACGGTATCCGCCTGCAAGGTGCCATGGACGAACTGGACCTGGAACACTGTTGCCGGGAACATAACATTCAATTACTGGTAGACGCCGCCCACCCCTTTGCCATACAACTGCACCAGACCGTAGAGAAAGTAGCCCATACCCTGAACCTGCTTGTCATCCGATTCGAACGTATTTATCCGCCACGCGATGAAGAACACATCACCTGGTGCGATGATTTTGAAGATGCCATCCGGCAAATCAGGAAAGAAGATATCTTCACCCTCCTAGCACTGACAGGCGTACAAAGCATTGCAAAGTTAAAGCCTCTCTGGCAGGAAAGTGCCTGTTGCTACTTCCGTATCCTTAACCGTGAGAGCTCCCGCCGCCTGGCCGAACGTGAAGGTTTTCCCGAAAAATATCTGCATTACTACCATGCAGGCGAAGACGAACGCATCCTGTTACAGCAACTTCACCCCGAAGCCATATTGATAAAGGAAAGCGGACTTTCCGGAGGATTCAATGAAAAAGTGGAAGCTGCCCTTCAAGAAGGTATCCGCATTTTTGCAATCCGTCGTCCGCCAATGCCCGGAAGTTTTATGATAGTGAACGGTGAGCATGGTTTGCGCCGGATGATTGAAAAACATTTTCCAGATTTTTATCCTTTGCGTAGTGGTCTGACTACGGGTACTTGTGCAGCCGCAGCCGCTGTAGCTGCAACCTGGGATATTTTCAACGTTCAACGCCAGCCCCGACCCGCAGAATTCCCCGTTATTCTCCCTAACGGAGAAACCATTTATGTTCCCGTCGAAGAGCAAGAACTCTACCCGCATCCCAGCTATGTGAACGATGACTGGATGCTGGAAGCAGATGCCACTGTCATCAAAGATGCAGGTGATGACCCCGATGTAACCAATGGCATGCAGATCAAGGCCAATGTTGCCGTACCTTTCCGCTTTGACGATCCAACACCCGCAGAACTTGGAGCTGATGATTATACCGTTATCGTCTGTGGAGGCGAAGGTGTAGGCATTGTTACCCTATCGGGTTTAGGACTGGAAGTGGGAGGACCTGCCATCAACGTTACTCCCCGTAAAATGATTGAAAACAATGTAAAGGCATGCCTTCAACGACTTGGCATTTCCAAACAGCCCAATCCTTTTGCCGTCACTATTTCCGTGCCGGGTGGCGAGGAGATAGCCCGGCGGACTTTTAATCCCCGTCTGGGTATAGAAGGCGGTATTTCTATCATCGGAACTTCGGGTATCGTGAAGCCTTTCTCTTCCGAAGCATTTGTAGATTCCATCCGCAAATCCATGGAAGTAGGTCGGGCAACAGGAAGCCCGCGCATCGTCCTTAATTCCGGTGCAAAGAGTGAAAAGTATGTCCGGGGGTACTATCCCGAACTGCCTGCACAGGCATTCATTCATTACGGAAACTTCATTGGAGATACGATAAAGATTGCCGCAGATTTGGAAATCAAAGCCGTGACTTTGGGTATCATGATAGGAAAAGCCGTGAAGTTGGCAGAAGGCAATCTGGATACGCACAGCAAACAGGTGACGATGAATAAGGATTTCCTACGTGAAGTGGCCCTTTCTGCCGGATGCGGAGGAGAAACACTTGCAGTTATCGAAAAGATAACTTTAGCCCGTGAGTTATGGACATTGCTCTCTGCTGAAGATTTGCAAGCTTTTTGCTCCCGTTTGCTCGAACTGTGCCATCAATATTGTGACCCGTTGCTACCTGAAGGAGAACTGACGATTCTGCTCATTAGCGAAGAAGGGAAAATAATTACATAGAATAAAAAAGCAAGTTTTACATGTAGCCTATCAGGCTGAAAGCCCTACGCTATATAATGAAAGCCCTTCAGGCTACATGCGAAACTTAAATTAAAAACCTCAAATATGAAACATCCTCAAATAATCCTTGTCACCGGTGCTTCTTCCGGTTTTGGAAGAGTCATTGCTACGCAGTTGGCAGCACAAGGACATATCGTTTATGGCTCCAGTCGGAAAGCAGTATCCGATAATCCCGGCTTCAAAATGTTGCAATTGGATATTACTGATCCTGCATCAGTATCCAATGCCATATCGACAATTCTGAAAGAGCAAGGCAGCATTGATGTACTTGTCAACAATGCCGGGATGGGTATCAGCGGAGCTATCGAACTCACTACCGAGGAAGAGATACAACGTCAGATGAATACGAATTTCACGGGTGCCGTCCGTATGTGTGCAGCAGTACTGCCTTTCATGCGCGAAGCCGGACACGGACGAATCATAAATATCAGTTCCATCGCAGGAGTTCTTGCCGTTCCCTTTCAGGCTTTCTACAGTGCATCAAAGTTTGCGATTGAAGGATATAGTGAAGCACTTTACCAAGAAGTAAAACCACTGGGTATACAAGTTTGTGTAGTCGAACCGGGAGATTTCCAGACTGGTTTCACAGCCCAACGGCAAGTGAGCCAAACCACTCTTTCCCATCCGCAATACGGAGAGAGTTTTGCAAAAGCCATGCGAAACGTAGAGCAATCTGAAAACAATGGTTGCCGACCGGAAAAGTTAGGCAAAGCAATCTGCAAACTGGTAAATAGCCGCCGCCCTACTTTTCGCACAAAGGTCGGTCCGTGGGAGCAAGTATTCTTTGCCCGCATTAAACCTATGCTGCCGTTTAGTCTGGTAGATTGGCTGATCAGAAAATTCTATTAAATGATAATCCGACTACATAATTGTATGTAATCATATAATTTATATCTTTGCGAGCAAATAAACATCAACCCCTTACAAGGTTCAAGTAATGAAACAGACTATTCTCACTATTTTCTTTGCAATCATAGCATTGGGAGCAAATGCCCAATCCCCTATCTCCTTTCAGGTAAAAGCCGGAGTCGGTACCTCCAACTTCTATGGAGAAAATGTAGAAAGTGACACACGCATCGCCTACAAAGTAGGTGTCGGCATGAACTATGAGCTCAACCGCACATGGGTGGTTCAACCATCACTGAATTTCGTATCGATAGGTGCCCGTGAAGAAGTGGAATATGTAGGCAAAGTGAATATGAACGAGTTATATATCCAGCTCCCCATCATGATGGCCGCCCGCCTCAACCTTGGAAAGAATTACAGTGCTTCCCTGAGTGCCGGCCCGTATATTGCCTATGGCGTAGGCGGAAAGACATCCGGCGAGATGGAGGAATATGATTACAGCAGTGAATACAATCCTAACAGAAGCTACAGATTCCGCATAGATACTTTCGGTAACCGGATAGATGACAAAATGGGAAACAAACGCTTCGACGCCGGCCTTATGTTCGGCCTCAACATCGAATATCACAAATTCATATTCGGAGCAGAGCTTCAATTAGGAATGATCAAGGTAAACGACCAGCTGGATAACCTATTGCAATCATCCGGCATTGAGAAATTCTCTCCCAAGAATCTCGCTTCGTTTTTCACCGTAGGATACCGGTTCTGATTTACAACTGTTCCGCCTGCTTTCGTTTCATTTCATTCAGTACACTGCATGTCAACGGTATGGCAAGAATGAACGTAAGAAGATCAGCAGTAGCCTGACACATTTCCACACCCTGCAAACCCAGATAATGAGGCAGGATAAAAATCAGCGGAATAAAGAACAATCCTTGGCGGGCAGAAGAAATAATGGTAGCCTTTACCGGTTTACGAATCGTCTGCAACATCATATTGCTCATCACAATCCATGAACCCAACGGAAAAGTAATGAACTGCCAACGCAAGGCGGCAGCACCTACTGCAATTACATCCGGGTCTCCCTTACGGAACAGAGAAACAATCTCTTCTGCAAATCCCATGCCTGCCAACGCACACACCAACAAGAAGATGAATCCCACCTTTACACAAAACCAGAATCCCTGACGAACACGCGCATACAACCCTGCACCATAATTGAAACCGCATACCGGCTGGAAACCTTGTCCGAAGCCTATCAGGAAAGCATTAATGAACATTGCGATACGGGTAACAATAGACATGCCCGCAATAGCCGCATCTCCATAAGCCCCGGCAGCCACATTCAGCAAGATAGTAGCTACACTCGCCAATCCCTGGCGGGCAAGCGAAGGAGTACCACCACCGATAATTTCCTTTATGAAAGCCAGTGAAGGCATGAAGTTCCTGAAACGGATACGGATATTGCCTCCCTTTCTGCACATATACAACAACAGGGAGAAGCTACATATCTGACTGATGACTGTAGCCAACGCAGCACCCGATATACCCATATCGAAGACAAAAATCAGAATAGGATCCAGTATCACATTAATCACCGCGCCCGATACGATTCCTACCATCGCATACGCTGCATTTCCCTGGAAACGAATCTGATTGTTCAGTACCAACGAAGCAGTCATGAAAGGGGCACCCAGCAATATGATGCCCAGATATTTCTCTGTATAAGGCAGGATAGTAGGTGTAGAACCCAATGCAAGCGACAACGGGGTAAGGAAGATAAGTCCCACCACTGCCAGAAATATACCCATAAACAACGCCCAGAAGAAACCGGTAGCCGCCATCTTCTCTGCATTCCCAGTCTCCTGCGCACCGAGTTTCCGCGAAATATAGTTCCCCGAACCATGCCCGAAGAAAAAGCCCACCGCCTGAATAATGGACATGACCGAGAACACAATACCTACAGCCGCTGTCGACTGGGTATTGATCTTTCCCACAAAGTACGTATCCGCCATATTATAGAATGACGTAACCAACATACTGATAATCGTAGGTACAGCCAATGATACTATCAGACGGGGCACCGGGGTGGTAGTCAGATAGAGATAATTATCTTTTGTCGAATGTCTCATAGAATTTTCACAATCTCTGCAAGCAGTTCATCAATGGTTTGCACAGTCACCGCTTCGCCGTTTACGGGGTGCAGTACAAAAGTACCGTCCCCTTTCAAATCTCCCGTTTCAATATAAACGTCCGACTCCACGTTTCGGTTTGCCAGAATACCATTTCTTTGCAAAGCTTTCCGCACCATAGCATATTTTTGTCCATGCCCGACAATACGGATCTGGGAAGTATACTCATTGTTCACCCGGAATAATCCTGTCTCCAGATCAAACACAATTCCTTTACGGGCAAAGAAACCACTGAGGGTTCCATCCAGTGAAAGGTCTTCGGGAGTTCCAATAGTCACCCCGTTCACCTTATCCATCAACCAGATTTTATCCGCAACCTGCAAAGCAAGTTCCAGGTCATGTGTAGACAAGAAAATAGTCTTATCCGTCTGCCGGCTCAGCTGATGGAGCAATTGCATCATTTCCACTTTACTCGGGAAATCAAGAAAGGCAGTGGGCTCGTCCAGGAAAATCACCGGAGTTTCCTGTGACAGTGCCTTGGCAATCATCACCTTCTGCCGCTCACCATCACTCAGTGTATGCACCATGCGATGTGCCAGGTGAGATATTCCGACCAGGTTAATAGCATGATCCACTACCTCTTTATCTTCTTTGGAGAGTGTTCCCCAGAAACCGGTATATGGACTGCGTCCCAGACCGATAAGTTCCACAGAAGTCATATTGCGGATATCGCACTTTTCAGTCAGGACTACACTGATCACTTTTGAAAGCTGTTTGTCCGTATAAGAGCCAATCTCTTTTCCCTGTATACGTATTTCACCGGATAACTTCGGTTGAAATGCGGAAAGCGTACGCAACAATGTAGACTTCCCTACCCCATTTGCACCCAACAGACAAGTCAACTCCCCGCTATTGATTCCGGCACAAATATCGCTTGCCACGACTTTTACATCTCCTTTACCGGGATAGCCAATGGATAGTTTCTCAATATGTATAGTTTCCTGTTTCAAGACCTCTTTATTTTCAATTCTCAATTATTCTTCCAGTTCCCCTTTGCGCTTCCTGAAGAGCACGGATGCCACTACCGGAGCACCTACCAAAGCTGTCACCGAGTTCACCGGCAAAGCTCCTTCAAATCCCGGCATACGTGCTATGAGGTTGCACACCAACGCCAACGAAGCCCCTACCAGCAATGTGGCAGGCATCAGTATCCGATGGTCGGATGTATGAAATATAGCCCGGCAAAGATGGGGAACAGCCAGACCGATAAACATAATCGGACCGCAATATGCCGTCACAATCGCCACCAATACACCTGAACAGGAGATTACCAACAGGCGCGCCCTCTTAATGTTCAGCCCCAGGTTCCGTGCATACCCATCGCCCAGCAGCAATAAGTTCATCGTCTTTATCAGCAGAAACGAGAGTGGCAACAAGACCGCCATGATACAAACAAACAGTATCATCTGATCCCCCGACACACGGGCAAAACTACCCAGTCCCCAAATGACGTATGCACGAATATCTTCCTCCACACTGAAATATTTCAATACGCCGATAATGGCACTTGCCACATAACCGATCATCACACCGATAATCAGCAGCGTCACATTTCCCTTTACTTTCTGTGAAACGTATACGATAAGCGCCATCACGGACAGTGCTCCGATAATCGCTGCAATGGACAACGCCACTTCTCCCATATATCCGAGC
>OGRO01002788.1_pt1 | contig 13169 bp, 15 predicted proteins | sample 1553451 | NCBI WGS metagenome assembly OGRO01 (sample SAMEA2580021, study PRJEB22360) | human gut metagenome
TATGTGGGCTATTTTTCTTTTGGAAAGGAGCCAAAGGCGAACTTTCCTATAAAGCGAGAAAGTTTTTATAAAAAAATAGACAGTGCTCTTTTTCATAAGAACGCTGTCTATTTTTTATTTTACTTATTTTTCCATAATATATTCTATAAGTTTATCTGAAAATTCCTTCACCACTGTATCTGCCTGATGGAGATCTTGTTTGATCGCTCCTTCTGGTGCATATCCAATGCATTTCATTTTGGCAGATTTGGCTGCCTTTACTCCTGCTTCGGAATCTTCGACCACGATACAGTTTGCCGCCTTCTGTCCAATTGCCTCAGCCGCCTTTTGAAAGATTTCTGGATCCGGCTTTCCGTTTTCACATTCGGAACCGCTTATAAATGCTTCAAAGCAGTCTGTAATTCCAAACGTATTCATATTTGTCATGATATCTTCTTTCAATGAAGACGATGCTACTGCCAGATGAAATCCTTTTTCCTTTAATGTACGGATCAGATCAACAACCCCCGGCATCGGCTTTAGTCCTTCCTGATTGATCAACTCTTTTCTGGTTTTGACCCACTGATCTATATAATATAGAACTTCTTTATCAAGACTTTCAAATTCTTTCTTCATCTCTGTCCACATATATTCATGTGTTGTACCCAAGAACTTATCATGGTAATGCCAGTCAACTTCAATACCTGCTCGTTTTAAGATGAGATGTTTTGCTTTGACATTAAAATATTCTGAATCAGCGATCACACCGTCCATATCAAAAATCACTGCTGTAATCATACTTTCCTCCTAATAAAACAGAAACGCACAAAATGTTAAGTAGTCATCTGTGCGTTTCTATATCTTCTGTATTAAACTGTAATAAATCCTAATCCTTCAAGTACTGAGAATACTAAGATCGCAACAATGCAGATTGGTGCAATATACTTAACCATAATAAGGAATAGTGATTTTCTCTTAAATTCCCCAGAGCTTTCAACTTCATCAACAATTACTTTTGGCTTGATGATATAACCGACAAATAAACATGTTAAGAATGCTGCGATCGGCATTAATACACTGTTACTGATGAAATCAAAGAAATCAAGGAAGTCAAATCCTAAAATCGTAATATTGCTCCATGCTCCGAATCCTAAAGATGATGGAACTGCTAGTAACAGAGCAATGATAAACATTGTAATACATGCAGTTCCTCGTTTCATATGGAACTTATCCATCAGAACTGCTACGAGTGTCTCAAGCAGCGAAATGGAAGAGGTAAGTGCTGCAAGTAACACTAAAATAAAGAATACTGCTGCAATAACACTTGAAAAAGCCATACTGTCAAATACTTTTGGAAGCATCACAAACATCAAAGATGGACCTTTTGCAAGCATGGATGAATCTCCGTTTGAGAATACAAACACAGCTGGTACGATCATAAGTCCTGCAAGGAAAGCAACCCCTGTATCAAAAATCTCAACCTGTGTGACTGATTTCTCAAGGTCAGCTTTCTTTGGCATATATGATCCGAATGTGATCATAATACCCATAGCAAGGGACATCGAATAAAATAACTGTCCAAGTGCAGCTAAGATCGTTGTCGGACCAAATCCTTTTAAACTTGGTTTTAAATAATATGCAACTCCAGCCATCGCCCCTGGTCTTGTGATACAGAATAAAGAAACTCCGATCAACAAGACGATCAAAACTGGCATCATGATCGTGCTGACACGTTCTACTCCGCCTTTAACTCCTCCTGCAACAACCACTGTTGTAGCGATCAGGAAAACAAGAACACAGATCATAGGTTCCGCTGATTTGCTGATAAACCCTGTAAAGAATGTATCAGAGGCGGCATTATGAATCCCTCCCTGAAGCGATATCAGTGCATATTTTGTAACCCATCCACCGATAACACAGTAGTACGGGAAGATAATAAACGGAATGATCGTTGTAAGATATCCGATAAATGTATGCTTCTTGCTAAAGTGTCCAAATGCACGGATCGCACTGGTTCCTGCCTTTCTTCCAAGGGCAACTTCTGTGATCATCAGTGAAAATCCAAATGTTAATGTAAGGATCAGATAAGTTAATAAAAATGTTCCTCCGCCATACTTGGCTGCAAGATATGGAAATCTCCAGATGTTTCCAAGACCTACGGCAGACCCAGCCGTTGCAAGAACGAATCCTAAACGGCTCGAGAATCCACTTCTTTCATTACTCATAATATTAAGTACCTTCTTTCATATATATTCAGATACGTAAGGATATGTATCTGGCTCTGCCGGAGATCTTAGATATGAATCCTGCATGGCAGGATTCCCAGCCTGGATGCTGAATTCTATTTAGATGACGTCCACATCTTCTCCGGCAAGGACGGCATTCATATTACGTACAGAACACATCTTTCCACACATTGTACATGTATCTTCTCTCTCTGGTGTTGATTCTGCACGGTATCTTCTTGCCTTTTCAGGATCAAGAGCAAGTTCGAACTGTTTCTCCCAGTCAAGTTTCTGTCTCGCAGCTGCCATCTGGTTATCCCAATCCATAGCGCCTTTTACACCTTTGGCAATATCTGCTGCATGTGCTGCGATCTTGGAAGCCATGATTCCTTCTTTCACATCATCGACATTTGGAAGACGCAGATGTTCTGCTGGTGTTACATAACATAAGAAGCTTGCTCCAGAAGCTGCAGCGATTGCTCCACCAATTGCAGATGTGATATGGTCATATCCAGGTGCAATATCTGTTACCAGAGGTCCAAGAACATAAAATGGTGCTCCATGACAGATCGTCTGCTGGATCTTCATATTCGCCTGAATCTGATCCATTGGCATATGTCCAGGTCCTTCGATCATAACCTGTACATCCTTCTTCCATGCACGTGCTGTTAATTCTCCTAATGTTACTAATTCTTCGATCTGTGAAATGTCACTTGCATCAGCAAGGCATCCTGGACGACATGCATCGCCAAGGCTTAGCGTTACATCATATTCGTTACAGATATCAAGGATTTCATCATAGTATTCGAAGAATGGATTCTCATTGCCTGTTGCTTCCATCCATGCAAAGATCAGAGAACCACCACGAGACACAATGTTCATCTTACGTTTCATTGCCTTAAAACGTTCCGCTGTGTTTCGGTTGATCCCACAATGGATCGTCATAAAATCTACACCATCTTCTGCATGCATCTTAAAAACATCGATCCATTCACGAGATGTGATATCCTTTAATGCTTTATTGTAATAAACAATCGCATCGTAAATAGGTACGGTACCAAGGATTGCTGGACATTCATTGACAAGTTTCTTACGAAATACATGAGTATGTCCAAAAGAAGAAAGATCCATGATAGCTTCTGCACCCATCTCTACGGCTTTATTAACTTTCTCCATCTCAACATCTAAGTTTAGACAGTCTCTGGATGTTCCAAGGTTTACATTGATCTTTGTCTTCAAAGAATTCCCGATTCCAAATGGCTTTAAACACTTGTGGTTCTTGTTTGCAGGGATGACAATAGTTCCAGCCGCAACTTCTGCCATAAGGTCTTTCACGTCAATTCCTTCATAGGCAGCAACTGCTTCCATCTCTTTCGTTACAATTCCCTGTCTTGCTGCATTCATCTGTGTTGTGTACTTCATGATTGAAAACCTCCAAAATATAAGATTTTGGGAGACTCTTATTCGGTTTTGTTTATTTTATCATCATTCTGTCTTGTTGAGATAAAAAAAGACAAACTTTAAAAAGCCTGTGATGCTGCTTTACAGTTCGTCTTGTATTCATAGCATCCAAATCCCTACGACGGCATTATCCGTATCAGGTCCATGGTCGAAACTCTCGTTTCCTCTCAGCTAAGGTATCACCTTTTAAGCTCCCATTTCAGTTACATCAATATTGTACCATCCTAAAAGGCAGATAGCAAGAATTTTGTATCCTTGTTATCTGCCTTTTGTACTTCTTTATCTTTATATTTTTCTTTTATTTTACTGGTCTGGCGATCGCTGCAACTTTGCGGTACCATGGATAGCTGTAAGACACACTGCTTCCATCTGCATGTACGATCGTGTCATTTCCAACATACATGGCGATATGGTCGATATTTTTATATCTTCCATTCTTTCCACTTCGTTTACGGTAAAAGATTAGATCTCCCGGAAGTAATCTGTCTGATTTTCCGTTATATGTAGAAAGTTTTAATAATTTCTTCTTTTTTCCACACCATTTAGCAATATCTGCAGCTGTTGGTGCATAGCTCTTACTTCCAAAATTCACACCATATGGTTTATAAGATTTCCACACAAAAGAACTGCAGTCTACATAATCTTTCCGCATTCGTTTTGCCTGACTGTATCTTGGTTTTGTCTTACAGATCGCTTGAGCTTTACTGACTCCTTTGTATACTTTGGATTTTAAGATATAAATATTAAAAGATACACTCGCATTATCAGCACTGATCGTTAAGGTTGTCCTTCCGTATTTTTTTCCTTTTGTTAATCCATTTGATGATACAGATGCATATTTTGTATTTCCAACTTTATATGTAACTGGTGTATATCCGCTGGCTCCTGATACTTTGTAAGATACTTTTTGTCCTTTTTTCAGAATACAACTGGCTCTATATTGTGGATCTGTGCACTTTACAGTTGCTTCCAGACAAATTCCATCTACATATACGTATATCTTTCTGGTTTGTTTTGCATATCCGTAAAATGTCCCATCATCCGATACATAAAAATTATGGTTATTATCTGCTCGATAGATAATGCGTTCTTGTCCATTCGTCGAGTTGCCTTCTACTTCAACTTTCCCTTCGTTATAAAGAACCGTTGCAAGTTTGTTATTCTTTAATCTCGGATTGGAAATCTGGATATGCATTTCTTTTGTTTCAATACTTTGATATTCTGTTCCTTCATCTGTTATGATATTTAATCGGACTGTTGCATCTCCTATGGATCTTCCTGTAATCCTTGCAGTCTTCTGATCTGCTGATACCTCCATCGCAATATGATCATTTCCATTGACGATCTGCCAGTTATATTTCAGATTATCTCCATAATCATAAGAATCGTTATATTTTAATGAAATATTTCCACCAACAGCAACACCTGCATTGATGCCAGAATCATAGAAATCAATATCATATGTTGCTGCTTCTTCCGGTGAATCGTATCCGCCCCATAAATTATATCCTGCTTTGTTTATCTTATTCGTTATCTTTCCCATGCCAGTCTTACTTGCTGCTGATACGGGCATGATCTGAATCAATAACATTCCTATAACAACTGAAAGCGTACATACGCACAGCTTTTTCATCACTTTTTCCACTTTATTTTTCCCCATTTATCTTGTTTCTCTTAATGTATATTCGACTATTTATAAAATTTAATTCATTACATTGACTGGTTTTCCTTCCATCCAACATTTCACATTATCAAAATCAATGATCGCACGTTTTACCAATGCTTCTTTTGTTGCAAATGCAACGTGTGGTGTCGCGATCAGATTCTTTGCATGTAAGAGTGGATGATCTTTTGATACCGGCGGTTCATTCTCAAAGACATCAACGGCTGCTCCTGCAATCTTACCGTTATTGAGTGCTTCAGCTAATGCTTCACTATCAACAACCGGACCTCTTGCCGTGTTGATCAAAACTGCATCTGGTTTCATCAATGCGATTTCATCTTTACCGATCAAACCTTTTGTTGATTCATTTAAAGGTACATGCAATGAAATGATATCACAATTATATAAAAGTTCTTCTAACCCTACAAATTGAATTCCTGGAAGATCTTTTACTGTCCTTGAATATGCGTAAACTTCACATCCAAATGCCTGGGCGATCTTCGCAACTCTGGTTCCGATCGCTCCGGTTCCGATCACACCGAATTTCTTTCCTTCCAGTTCAAATCCAACCAGACCATCCTTGGTTCCTTCTTCTCGGACTACCTGATCGCAGGAAATGATATTTCGATACAGTGAGATCAAAAGTCCAAAGACAAGATCTGAAACCGCAGCATTTGAATAGCCTGCACAGTTGCATACTGTAATCCCCTGTTCTTTGCATGCATCCATAGCAATATGATCGATCCCTGTAAATGCTACCGCCAGCATCTTAAGGTTTTTGCAGCCTTTGATGACTTCAGCATTCAATGGCAGGTTTGCAACCATAATAATGTCCGCATCCTTTCCACGTTCGATCAGACTTTCTGTGTCAGTTACTTTGGTCTGGTAAGATACGATCTCGACAGAATCTGGCAATGCTTTATGTGCGATTTCCATCAATTTCTCTTCTTCCACACCTAGTGGTTCAATAATTACTAATTTCATAATTGTCGAATACTCCTTTCGTATGATTTTACTCTCCTATTCTATCATCAAATATACGATTATAAAAGCTTAGAAATATTTTATTTCATAGAGGATTCCATCGAAGTTTCTTATGATCCATATAAAGTAAAAAAACTGCCACACTAGTTTCCACCAATGTGACAGTTTCATATACTTTATAGAAAATCTACTGGAGTAAATCTCTTAATTATTTAAGAGTTACTTTAGCTCCCTGTTCTTCTAATTTAGCTTTGATGTCTTCAGCTTCTGCTTTAGATGCACCTTCTTTAATTACTTTAGGAGCTCCATCAACTAATTCTTTAGCTTCTTTTAATCCTAATCCAGTGATTTCACGAACTACTTTGATAACACCGATTTTTTTAGCTCCAGCGTTTGTTAAGATTACGTCTACTTCAGAAGGTCCAGCAGCTTCTACAGCTCCACCAACCATTGCTACAGGAGCAGCAGCAGTTACACCAAATTCTTCTTCGATAGCTTTAACTAATTCGTTTAATTCTAAAACTGACATTTCTTTGATCGCTTCGATCATTTCAGCAGCAGTTAATTTTGCCATTTTATTTTCCTCCTTCAAATTCAGGGTATACCTGTTGAATTAATTTTTATTTAAAATTATTCAGCAGTAGCCTCTTCAGCCACTTCAGTTGTTTCAGCAGCAGCCTCAGCTACAGGTGCCTCAACACCAGCTTCTTTTTGTTCAGAAACAGCTTTAACAACACATGCCATATTGCGCATTGGAGCTTGTAATACAGAAAGTAACATAGATAATAAACCTTCGCGGTTTGGTAACTTAGCTAATTCCATAACTTGCTCTAACGTAGCAACAGAACCTTCGATTAAACCAGCTTTTAATTCTAAAGCTTGGTGTTCTTTCGAGAAGTTGTATAATACGCGTGCAGGTGCAACAACGTCTTCTTTTGAGTAAGCAACAGCAGTTGGACCAACGAATGCTTCAGATAAACCTTCGAATCCAGCTTCAGTTACAGCACGACGAGAGATATTGTTTTTTAATACTTTGAATTCAACACCTTCAGCACGTAATTGTTTACGTAATTCAGTAACTTCAGATACAGTTAACCCACGGTAATCAACAACAACTAAAGAAGCTGATTCTTTGAATTGACCTGCATACTCAGCAACTAATTGTGATTTCATTTCAATTGCAGTAGCGCTCATTATTCACACCTCCTAAGTTTAATTATACGTCCGTAGAAAAGCCCTTGAGCCCACAATCTATTAAGTTCGTGGACAGAAGGGCATAACTAAGGCATGAAAATAAATAAATTATATATATCCAAAACCTCGGTAGGATGATTAAGCATAAGCCCCTACTGTCTACGGTAATTCTATTCGATTATCAATGAGAAAAATTATTTTTCTAATGATTCAGATGCAACTTTGATACCAGGTCCCATTGTTGAAGAAATAGCAACATTCTTAACATAAGTTCCTTTAGCTGCAGATGGTTTAGCTTTTAAGATTGTATCGTAGATTGCTTTGAAGTTTCCAACTAATTTTTCATTTTCAAATGAAACTTTACCAATTGGAACGTGGATATTTCCAGCTTTATCAACGCGGTATTCTACTTTACCAGCTTTGATTTCATTGATTGCTTTAGTAACGTCCATAGTTACAGTTCCAGTTTTAGGGTTTGGCATTAAACCACGTGGTCCTAAAACGCGTCCTAATTTACCTACTTCAGCCATCATATCTGGTGTAGCTACTACTACATCAAACTCCATCCAACCTTGTTGGATTTTGTTGATCATATCGCTATCTCCTACGAAATCTGCTCCAGCTGCTTCAGCTTCTTTAGCTTTTTCACCTTTAGCGAATACTAATACTGAGCGAACTTTACCAGTTCCGTGAGGTAATACCATAGCTCCACGAATTTGTTGATCCGCTTTACGTGGGTCAACTCCTAAACGGAATGCTACATCTACAGTTGCATCGAATTTAGCAACATTAGTTTTTTTAACTAATTCTACAGCTTCTTCTACAGCATATAATGTAGTAGAATCAACTAGTTTTTTGGCTTCGATGAATTTTTTACCTTTTTTAGCCATTCTAAATACCTCCTAAATTGTGGTTAACGGAATCTCCTCCCACAGATTTAGGTTGTAATCTACAACCTAAAACATGTAGATTAGTCTTCTACAACGATTCCCATTTGTCTTGCAGAACCTTCAATAATACGCATTGCAGCTTCCACTGTATTCGCATTTAAGTCAGACATTTTAGTCTCAGCAATTGTGCGAATTTGATCTTTTGTTAAAGTAGCAACTTTTACCTTATGAGGTTGAGCTGAACCACTTGTGATTCCAGCAGCTTTCTTTAATAAGTCTGATGCTGGTGGAGTTTTTGTAATGAATGTAAATGAACGATCTTCATAAACTGTGATTACTACTGGAATAATACTTCCCATTTGTTCACGTGTACGCTCATTAAATTCTTGACAGAATCCTTGAATGTTCGCACCTGCTTGCCCTAATGCTGGACCTACTGGTGGAGCTGGATTTGCTTTTCCTGCAGGAATTTGTAATTTTACAATACTTTTTACTGCTTTTGCCACGCGACACACCTCCTCTAAGTCCGTGATGTGGTTATTTGGGTTTTTTACCCTCCCACTTGATATGAGTCTCATATCAACTACGATAGTTTATCACCTTTTTTTACTTTAGGCAACAATTTTTTTATTCAACTTCACAAATTTGATTAAAATCTAATTCTACTGGAGTTTCACGTCCGAATAGGTCAACCAATACGCTGACTTTGCTATGTTCTTGGTCAATTGACTCAATTGTTCCAACTTGTCCAGAAAATGGTCCAGCTGCTACTAATACACGTTGACCAACTTGAATATCAAGCGATACTTCCACACTTGTAATTCCCATTTTCTTAAGAATCGGCATAACTTCTTCCGTTGGTAATGGTACTGGGCGAGTTCCTTTTCCACTTGATCCTAAGAATCCAGTTACTCCTGGAGTATTACGAACCATATACCAAGAATCATCTGTATCAATCATTTCAACTAATACATAACCTGGGAAAGTTTTGCGCATTTTTTCTTTGCGAACACCATCTTTAATTTTTACTTCTTTTTCTTCCGGAATTAATACACGGAAGATTTTTTCTTGCATATTCATTGTCTCGATACGTTTTAATAAGTTAGTCATAACTTTATTTTCGTATCCAGCATACGTTTGTACAACATACCAACGTTTTTCCACTATCATGACCTCCTACCCTAGTAAATTCATTACTTGGGAAATTACTAAGTCAACTACAAAGAAGAATACTGTTAGTAATGCGACGAATACTAGTACTTGAAAAGTATAACTTTTCATCTCTTTTTCAGTTGGCCAAGTAATCTTCTTTAATTCTGCAGATACACCTTTAAAAAACCCTTTAACTTGATTCATTAAACTGCCCCCTAGTAGATTATTTTGTTTCCTTATGCATTGTATGTTTTCCACAGCGTTTGCAGAATTTTTTAACTACAAGACGCTCGCTGTGTGTTTGTTTATTCTTAACTGTTGAATAGTTGCGACTTAGGCATTCATCACAAGCTAATATTACTTTTGTACGCATTTTATCCCTCACAACTTTTTATATCTTAACTTAATCTACTCTATCAAAAAGAAGCTTCATTGTCAATAAAGCTAGAAACTTTCACCAATAGAGGAATTCATTTTATTTAAATTCTTTAATTTACTTTTACACCGGCTTAAAGCATTATCAATTTTCTTAGGGGACAGGTTTAATATTATAGCAATCTCATTATAATTATGACCTAATAAGAAGTATTTCAAACATTGTTTCTCAAATGGCGACAATATTTTATCACTATTCATTGCCATTTCAATAATTAACTTTTCGTTTAAATACGTATATTCACTATCATAGTGATAATATCCTGGAGTTTCTAATGTGGAAACTAACGGATGCTCATCATAATCCGTTAGTTGGTCAAGACCAGATGTTCGTTTTAACCTTCGGTAGCTTGTCGTAATCGCATTTCTTACACAAGTCATTGCATAGGAATAAAAACTGTAGTTTGAATTTTCATCAAAAGAATAGATTGCTTTTATAAATGCCATACGGCCTTCTTGAAAAAAATCTTGATAGTCATATCCAATTCCATAATAAGAAGATGCAATTTTTCCGATCAAAGGTGAGTATTTTTCTATGATGATGTGAAGCGCCTCTTCGTTTTGCTCACGTACTAAATACACTAACTCATAATCGTTATATTCTACCGTCACATTATACCTCCAGTATAGTTATTATTTTATAGGATTGCGCTTGTTATAAATTTCATACATCAATAAAGCTGCTGCAACTGATGCATTTAATGAAGTAACATGTCCACGCATTGGTAAGTAAACTTTAAAATCACAAGCTTCACGAACTAATCGACTCATTCCTTTTCCCTCGCTACCAATTACAAGACCTAATGGTAATGTAGCATCTAAAGTACGATAGTCTTGAGCTTCACTTGCATCTGTCCCAGCAATCCAGAGTCCCGCTTCTTTTAATTGATTAATAGTATTTGAAAGAGTTGCATAATTATATGACATATCTTCTAGAGTTTTTGAAAAGTATTCTTGTAATTCACTATTTGAAGAATTTTGTAACATTGCAAAATATGCTACTTTTTCAATAGGATTTAGTTTTGTATATGTTGTTTCGCTTGGAATAATTATTGAAGCGCTAGGAGCACTTACAGATAAGTTAGAAAATATTTCATCTATAGTTTTTCTACTAAAATAACTATATATTATCGATTTTGTATATATTGATTCATTAATAAGTTCTCTTTTATTTCTATCACTTACTGTTATAGAGTCTGGAACAAATGGGAATGTTTCATCATTTGCAGAATGTTCACAAACTAGGTATTTATCATCAATTAAACGGGTTAAAATAGTTCTTAAAACTTCAGTTTTTGGTTGAGTAAATAGTTGTAATTTAGGTGTAAATTTAAATGTTGTATTTATCGTTTCATCTTTTGATGTAATAGTAAAATCAACTAAGCCTTGTTCCATACCAGAAGTAATTATAACGTATTTACCACCGCGATTTATTAGTTCAGCACCAGATACTTCTTTATTGTTTGTAAGATCAATATATGTTTGATTTAATCCTTGTGTGTTAAGTTTTCTTTCATAAACTCCATCACATTTAATATCTCTTAACATTGTTTCAAGTGGAACAAAATCAAATATACGAAACGGATGCATATATGATTTTTGTTCTTCTGTTAAACTAGCAAAATCATCATAAGAATCAAGTTCTTTAACTGCATCTTCATTTCCTTGTGTTTTAAATAATTCAGTTAATTGTTCTTTTTGGATTTTTTTCTTTTCTATATATTCTTGGAATTCTTCTATAAGTTTTTCTCTATATTTTTTAGTTATAATTGTTTCACTTTCTAGAAAAAATCTTCTATAAAATAATGACATTATGTCTTCCATATTATAAGTTTTATTCATTTTTGTTCCTCACTCTCTATGATTTATCATACTAAAAACCATTAGTTTCCTTATTTTTAGTTTAATTCGTTAATGTTCAAGTGTCAACCTAATGTTTAATTGCGACGTAAATGTTTTGTAAATATATTTTACAAATATAAAGTTATAGGAGCAGAAAATATACCTGATGAGGGCAATGTAATAATTGCTGCAAATCACAAATCTAATCTAGATCCTATATTCTTAGCAGCAGCAATAGAAAATAGGCAAGTTGCAGCTATTGCTAAAAAAGAACTTTTTGATATAAAGCCATTAGCATATATTTTAAAAAAATTAAATGTTATTCCTATAAATAGAGAAAAACCAGATATCTCTACTATAAAAAATATTCTAAAGGCTATAAAAGATGGATATGTATTAGGTATATTTCCTGAAGGAACAAGAATTAAAGAACCTGGATTTGGTAAAGCTAAAGCTGGACTTTCTCTATTTGCCATAAAAGGAAAAGCACAAGTTGTACCTATATCTATAATATCTAATTATAAATTATTTAATAGAGTAACTATATATATAGATAAACCAATTTCATTTGAAGAATACTATAAACAAAAACTTACTTCAGAGGAAAATGAACGATTATCACAGAATGTATTAGAAGTAATAAAAGAAAATTACTATATACACTCTAAATAATAATATTTTAATTTTAGGGAGATATGAAATATGAAAGTAAAAATAGCTAAAGAAGCAGGATTTTGCTTTGGTGTTAAAAGAGCTATGAAAATGGCATGGGATGAATTAGAATTAAATTCTGATATATATGCTTTAGGACCACTTATTCATAATAAACAAGCTGTACAAAGGTATGAAGATAAAGGGCTTGTAACTGTAGATACTATTAATGATATTCCTAATGATAAAAGTGTAATAATAAGATCTCATGGTGTATCTAGCGATATTTACGATAAAGCTAATTCTAATAATTTAAATATAATAGATACAACATGTCCATTTGTAAAAAAAATCCACAATATAGTAAAAGAATTTTATGAAAAAGGATATAAAATAATAATAATTGGAGATAAAAACCATCCTGAAATAATAGGTATAAATGGTTGGTGTGAAAATTCAGCACTTATAGTAAAATCTATTGATGATGTAAATAGCTTAAACTTAGATAATAACAGTAAATATTGTCTTGTAGCCCAAACTACACTAAATTTAGAATTATATAATGAAATAGTAAAAGTATTAGAAGAAGATGAAGATATAAACAGCAGTGATGGTTCTCAAAGTAGAAAAACAGGAAGTTTTAATTCTACACCAACATTAAATCAATATGGAACAGATCTAACTAAAAGTGCA
>OGRO01002799.1_pt1 | contig 13124 bp, 12 predicted proteins | sample 1553451 | NCBI WGS metagenome assembly OGRO01 (sample SAMEA2580021, study PRJEB22360) | human gut metagenome
CGACTCTGTTATCCCCCAGGGAACCTCCTCTTGCCCTTCGGGCAATTCACCTTGTGTCGCGCCTGTGAAGAATAACCCGTATGTGTAGCAGTACGCTATCTGTGAACTGCGAATAATTTGCGAAAGACACGCAATGGTAACCCGACTGCCGTTCCCCATGTCGAAGCGGTCGCCGGTCTCTGATCTGCGCCAAACTAAGAAATAAAGGAAGATGGAGTCCCAAGAGGATAGTACTCATTTTATCCGCGCACGGCGCGGGAACAAGGTTTAGTGGCCTACGGGCAAACCTTAGGTGTCTATCCTTTTGGTCCCCTAGCCAAAGGTTGGCTCCCATTCCCAATACTTTAGCAATCAGATAACGATTTACACAACAAAAAAGAGCCGCTTTACAGCGACTCTTTTTTGTTTGATATGCGCGGACTGATTACTTAGCAGCCAGACGGCGAGCCTTAGCAGCCATGCGCTCACGAGTAACGTCGAGCAGTACGGCGCCGATGATAACCAGGCCGAGTACGAGGTTCTGTACTGCCGAAGAAACGGACAGCAGGGAGAAGCCGTTACGCAGAACAGCGATGATCAGTGCGCCGAGCATGGTACCAACCATGGTGCCCTTGCCGCCCATGAAGGATGCGCCGCCGATGATGCAGGCTGCGATTGCGTCAGTATCGTACGGCTGGATTGCGTTAACGCCGTTGCAGATACCGGAACGACCGATGGATACGATACCAGCCAGAGCTGCCATGAAACCGGACAGGGTGTAGCAGAAGGTCAGCACGTTAGCGGAGTTGATACCGGACAGACGAGCTGCTTCCGGGTTGCCGCCTACACAGTAGATGGAACGGCCCAGAGCGGTCTTGGTCAGCAGGATGTGCATGATAACGTAGATGACAAGTACTACGATAAAGGATACCGGGAAGCCGGCTACGGTCGAAGAACCGAGCCACATAACAGCATCATTACCGGAGAAGGATACCATCTGAGAGTTGGTGATGATCAGCGCACCGCCCCACAGTACGTTCTTCATACCGAGGGTAGATACGAACGGATGCGGCAGGTGCAGACGGGTAAGAAGCATACCGTTGATCCAGCCGATCAGGGTGCCGCCAACGATGGCAACAACCAGCAGCAAAACCGGATTGTTCATGCCCTTGTTAACCAGCATACCTGCAAGGCAGGCAGCGAACGTTGCGTTCGCACCTACGGACAGGTCGATGCCGGCGGTGATCAGGCAGAGCAGCATACCGGTGGATACCAGTGCATTGAACGAGGTCTGCTTGAGAACAGACATCATGTTGGAATACTTAAAGAAGTTCGGCGAAGCGATCGCCAGAACTACACAAAGGATTACCAGTGCGCCAAAAGTACCAGCATAAGACATCAAACTGCTGGATTTCTTCGATTTAGTCATCTAATTTACCTCCCCAAGCTGCCTTCATAAGGTCTTCCTGATTGAAATGTTCGCTGTCACGGTCTACTTCGGCCATTACTTCGCCGCCGCGCATTACGATTACGCGATCGGACATGCCGAGGATCTCAGGCATTTCCGAAGATACCATGATAACGCACTTGCCCTGCTTGACAAGGCTGTTCATTACGTTGTAAACCTCGACCTTTGCGCCGACGTCGATACCACGGGTCGGTTCGTCAAAGATAAAGATCTCTGCATCCGTGTTGACCCATTTGCCGATTACGACCTTCTGCTGGTTACCACCGGACAGCTGGCCTACGATCTCGTCGATCGACGGGGTCTTGATGCGCAGCGACGCAATATTCTGCTCGCCTGTCTCGAGGATCTTCTTTTCGTTCAGGAACAAGCCCGAAGAGAAGCCCTTCATGTTAGCAAGAATCAGGTTGGTGCGAATGGTCTGAGCCAGTACCAGACCCTGTCCCTTACGGTCCTCGGTGAGGAACGCAATGCCGTGCTTGATAGCCTGACGCGGGGACTTGATATGTACTTCCTTGCCCTTGATCTTGATCTTGCCGCTATCGATCGGATCTGCGCCGAATACTGCGCGCATAATCTCGGTACGACCGGCGCCGACCAGACCTGCAAAGCCCAGAATCTGTCCGCCGTATGCCTTGAAGGATACATCGTTCAGGACGCCTGCCTCAACAACGTTGTCAACCTCGAGCATCGGCTCCTTGGACTTTTCGCCGAATTCCTTCGGGAACTGGTTGTCCAGCGAACGACCTACCATTGCGGTGATCAGGGAGTCATTATCCCACTGATCAATCGGCTTGGTTGCGATGAACTCACCGTCACGGATAACCTCAACGCGGTCGCACAGCTCGAACAGCTCCTCCAGCTTATGGGATACAAAGACGATGCCGATGCCGCGTGCCTTCAGGTCACGGCAGGTCTTCATCAGCTGCTCAACCTCTTTCTCACCCAGAGAGGAGGTCGGCTCGTCCATAATAATCATTTTTGCGTTGATCAGAACCGCCTTCGCGATCTCGATCATCTGCTGTACGCCCATACCAAAGTTACCTGCCGGCTTGGTCGGGTCTACGTCCTGACCGAGCGAAGCCATAACTTCCTTTGCCTTTTTATGCATGGTCGGGTAATCCAGCAGAGTACCCTTTTTGATCCACTTGTTGATGAAAATGTTGTCAGTAATGCTCAGCAGCTTCTCAATGTTAAGCTCCTGATATACGCACGCGATGCCAGCCGCTGCCGAATCGTTCGGGTCCTTGAAATGCTGCTCGACGCCGTCTACATAAATCTGACCCTCGTCTGCCTGATGTACACCAGTCAGCACCTTGATCAGCGTAGATTTGCCTGCGCCGTTCTCACCGATCAGGCCGAGGATCTCGCCCGGCTTGACGGAAAGCTGCATGTTTTTCAGAGCCACTACGCCCGGAAAACGCTTGGTCGCGTTTTTCAGTTCTACTACGTATTCACTCATTTGCATATCACCTTTTCTTCTCCGAGATGAAGTGCGGGACAAAGTAAACTGTTCTCGGTTCAGTTCCCTAAGGAAAAGCCTGCCCAGTGCAAGCTCTTTACCATTTCTTGTCCGCGGGAGCATGTTTGAAAAGAGAACCCCTGCAGAGATTGAAATCGAGCAGGGGTTTCTTCTCGTTCACTTAAATGCTGGAACTAATGGAAAACCACAAGCGTGTGGGATGGATTGCTTAGCCGATGTAGCCCTTCAGGGTATCCAGGCGCTTCTGAGCGTTATCCTTGTTGATAACGTCACAGCCGGAGTCGATGAACTTCTCCAGGGTCTCGCCGTTAACAGCCTTTACAGCAGCCTCAACTGCCTTGTAGCCCATGTCGTATGCTTCCTGAGCAACGGACATGGTCTCCTCGCCAGCCAGGATAGCGTTGCAAGCGGACTGGATGCCGTCGAAGCCAACAAAGATGGTCTTCGCGTAAGCAGCGTTGCCCTTTGCAGCACGAGCAGCAGCCATAGCCATATCGTCGTTGTTGCAGACGATGATAGCGACGCCTTCCGGATGGTTCTGCATGATTGCTTCCATCGAGGTAGCAGCCTTATCAGCAACAGCGTCAGCGTACTGGATCTCGTCCTTCAGGAACTCGCCGCCAGCCTCGTTAATGCCCTTCTCATAACCGGTCAGACGTGCGGTAGCAGTGCCGTCGCCCTGTACGCCGGAAATTGCGATTGCCTGAACCTTATCCCAGCCAGCAGCCTTAGCAGCCTCAACAGCAGCCTTGCCGCCCATTGCAGCAGCATCCTCGTTGCCGGTGCCTACGAAGGACAGAACCTCAGGTGCATCGATGTTGGTATCAACTGCAACGATCGGTGCGGTCTGGCCAGCGATCAGGGTCTTAACGAGGTCAGCCTGCAGCGGAGCGATAACGAATGCATCGTATGCGCCAGAGTTCAGGTCGGTCTCGATCATATTCTGCTGCTCGTCGTAAGCGGTCTCGGAGGTAGCGCCCTTAACCTCAACCTTTACGTCCGGGTTGTCCTTGGAGTAAGCCTCAGCGCCAGCCTTAACGTAGCTCCAGTACTCGGAAGCAGTCGTCTTCAGGATAACGTCAACAGAGCAGCCGGAAGTGGTGCTAGCCTTACCGCCGCCATCCTTCTGGGTGTCGTCAGCCGGGGTAGAAGAACCGCCGCCGCAAGCTGCAAGGCTTGCAACCATAGCGCCAGTCATCAGCATAGCAAGTAATCTCTTCTTCATGATAAAAACCTCTCTCCTTTTTCATACGGAGCAAACAGTCTCTCAGATTGTCTGCTCTGCGGTCGGTTCCCACTGCTGTGGGACTTAGGAACGCTCCAACGTTCTGGTAATATTTTAATGCAATAATACCGTTTTGGCAACCCTTCGTTGTTATTTTTGTAAGAGGTGGTGATTTTCGTACGTTCCGTTTTGTGCACATTCACAAATTCCTGCTTTGACAATCGAAAACCAGACGCTGTGCATTGTGCATTTTTATTTTCCTTACGGCATTTTTCCTATAAAATCATGGAAATTTCATGGTCGTTTTGGGCACATTTTGGAGACATCTCTTGCCAGCAAAGGTTACAATGTGGTAAAATTACCGTATCCTAATGAGAGAAGGAATATGACAATGAAGCTTGCTATCAAAACCTGCACGCTGGATATGCCCTATGAGCAGATGCTCGACTTCTGCGTGGAGCAGAAAATTGCCGCCATTGAAATCGGCACCGGCAATTGGTCGGGTGCGCCGCACTGTGACCTCGACCTTCTGGTAAGCGACAAGACCGCCCGCGAAAAATGGTACGATGCCATGCGTAAGAAGGGTCTGGAGCTGTGCGCGCTCAACTGCTCGGGCAACCCGCTCGCGTATGAAAAGGACATGGATGTAACAAAGAAAACCTTTGAGCTGGCGCATCAGCTCGGAGTAAAGAAGATCGTTATGATGAGCGGTCTGCCGGTCGGCTGCGAGGGCGATAAAACGCCGGTGTGGATCACGACCTCGTGGCCGCCCGAGACGCAGGACATTCTGGATTACCAGTGGAATCAGGTTGCGATTCCCGCATGGAAAAAGCTCGTTAAGCTGGCAGAGGATTGCGGAATCGAGCGGATTGCGCTCGAAAACCACGGTATGCAGCTGGTTTACAACCCGGAAACGCTGCTCCGTCTGCGTGAGGCTGTCGGCCCGATGATCGGCATGAACCTTGATCCGTCCCACCTGTTCTGGATGGGCGGCGATCCGATCGAAGCAGCCCGTGTGCTCGGTGAGCACGGTGCAATTTACCATATCCACGGCAAGGATTCACGGCCGGAGCGCCGCTACTGGCAGCCAAACGGCATGCTGGATACCAAGCCGATCGACGCATTTGCCCGCCGCTCGTGGAACTATGTTGCCGTCGGCGCGGGACACGATGCCAAGTGGTGGAAGGAGTTTTTCTCGGTTGTCCGCATGTCGGGCTACAACGATGAGATTTCCCTTGAAATGGAAGATTTGACGCTCTCCATGCTCGACGGTCATCTCGCCAGCCTGCAGGTGCTGCGCGAAGCACTCAACATCGGCTAAACGCTCCATATAGAAAGAACACAGGCACCGCTGCTCTCTCTGCGATGCCTGTGTTCTTTATTTTATGAAGTTCTGCGTTATCTTTCTTTAAGAGCCACATACGGCTCGGCGGGCTGCACGCAGCGGTACGCCGGACGGATGATCTTATCCGTGTTGATCAGCTCCTCCAGGCGATGCGCGCTCCAGCCGACGATACGCGCCATGGCGAACACCGGCGTGTACAATTCCGGCGGCAACCCCAGCATAGAATACACAAAACCTGAGTAAAAATCAACATTTGCAGACACACCCTTATAGATGTGGCGTTCCTGCGCGATAACCCGAGGCGCCACCTCCTCGACCATGGTGTACAGCGCGAAATCCGCGTCTCTGCCCTTCTCGTGCGCCAGCTGACCGACGAAGGATTTGAACACCTGCGCACGCGGGTCCGATATCGAGTACACAGCGTGGCCCATGCCGTAGATGAGTCCCTTCTGGTCAAATGCCTCACGGCGCAGCAGCTTGACAAGATAGTCCGCGACTGCCTGCTCATCCGTGGTGTCCGACACGTTTTTCTTCATATCCTCGAACATCTGCACGACCTTGTAGTTCGCTCCACCGTGTTTCGGGCCTTTCAGCGAACCGAGCGCCGCTGCAATAGCCGAATAGGTATCCGTGCCGGAGGACGTGACGACGTGTGTTGTGAATGACGAGTTATTGCCGCCGCCGTGCTCCATGTGCAGCACAAGCGCCAGATCAAGCACTCTTGCCTCGAGCGGCGTGTACTGCATATCCGGGCGCAGCATGCGCAGAAAGTTGGACGCAGTAGACAGACTGTCCGACGGGTAGTGAATGTACATGCTGCCGCCGCACTCGTAGTGATTGTAGGCGTGATAGGAATACACCGCCAGCATCGGAAAGACCGAAATCAGCATCAGGCACTGCCGCAGCACGTTGGGCAGGCTGATATCATCCGCGTTGCTGTCGTAGGATGCCAGCGTGAGCACACTGCGCGACAGGCTGTTCATCATATCGTGCGTCGGCGCCTTCATGATGACATCGCGGGTGAAATTGGTCGGCAGCGTGCGTCCCTGCGCCAGCAGAGCCTTGAAATCGCCCAGACGCTTGGCATCCGGCAGCTCACCGAACAGCAGCAGATAGGCAACCTCCTCATAACCCTTGCGACCGTCACGGATGAAGCCCTGCACCAGATCCTGAATGCGAATGCCGCGATAGTACAGCTCGCCCTCACAGGGCACGATTTCGCCGCCTATCTCCTTGCGGGAGATAATGTCCGAAATGTTGGTCAGACCGGCCAGTACACCCTGTCCATTGATGTCGCGCAGACCGCGCTTGACATCGTACTTGCGGTACAGCGCCGGATCAATGCGGCTGTTCGAGCGGCAGAGCGCCGCCAGCGCTTCCACGCGCGGCGTGACCTGTAAAATATCGTGTTCCGGTGTCATGATGATTCCTCCCTTTTACTGCATTGTGTGATATATTTATTGTATCAGAATCCACTCGCGTTTACATGACATTTTTTGCACAGTTCCGTTAACAATTCGTGAATTTTTTCGCACATTTCAGCAGTTACGCAGGATATGCCCACCAATTTGATAAATTTATGCACAAAAAGGCACAATGAGTTTCTCATTGTGCCTTTGGGGACTCTGCAATTTTTGTTTAGCGGATAACCATACGGATCAGCGGATAAAGTTCATCATCGTGCGCGGACGGCTTTCCGGCGGCTCGATTCCGGCCTTGTCGATCACCTTGAGCATCCATGCGATATTGCGGCCCAGCTTTTCGATGACTTCAACGCCCTCGATATCCTGCACAGCCTCGCCCTTGTCTGCGCCGTGTACGGCGTTCCAGTAGTCCGAGGTGACAAGCACCATCTCCATGGTGTTGATCGTGCCGAGCAGCTGCTGGTAGGTCTCCATGCCGCCTGAACGGCGCAGCGTACACAGCGCCGCACCGACCTTGTGCTTCAGCTGATTATCGCCGCAGCCTGCCGCCAGAATCAGACGGTCGAGCACGCACTTCATACCGCCCGCAATGCCGCCGTGGTACACCGGAGACGCGAGCACGATGCCGTCCGCCTCAATGCACTTGGCAATGATTTCATTTACACCGTCGTCGTCCTGCACGCAGCGCAGCGTGCCGTTGTCCAGGCAGTGATAGCACGCCATGCACGGATGCACCTTCGCCCCCGGCTGACATACCTCAAACTCGATGCCCTCCCGCTCGAGCACCTTGCCGAGCACCTCGAGCATCTGCGCACAGTTGCCGTCCTTGCGCGGCGAGCCGTTGATTGCTACAACTTTCATATCCTTTTCCTCCGTGTTTTCTCTATTTTCAGTGCGTATCCGCACTGTTTTTGACGAATATTGGACTTATAAATGCTTTTCGTTCTCCAGCCGGTACAGAAATCATCGTTTTTTTACTTAGATGTTTTTCTCGTTCCCCAGCCGGTACAGCCGCATCACGACCAGCGTATGATTCAGCTGCGGACCCATCAGCAGGATCATGCTGACGATATACAGCCACAGCATCAGTACGATAATCGCCGCCAGAGAGCCGTACAGCACAGAATACCGCGCCATATTGTCCACATAGAACGAAAATCCAAGCGAGACCAGAATCCACGCTACCAGCGAGAACAGCGCCCCCGGCCACACCTCACGGAACCTAAGGTGCAGATTGGGCACGACCTTGTTGAACAGCATGAGGAACACGAAAATAAACGTGATCATCACCCAGAAGCTGGCATCGTGCAGTCCGTCCATCACAGCCGGCGGCACCGGCAGATATTTCGGTACAACGCGGATGATGGTTCGTCCGGCGACGACGAGCACAAAGCTGCACACAACCGAAACAAGAAAGCCCGCCGTAATACCGAACGAAATGAGCACGTCCTTGACCATGCCGCGCGAGATTTCAACGTGGTAAATATCGTTGACCGTGCGCATCATTGAGCGCACCGCACGGGACAGGAAATACAGCGTCAGACCCAGACCGACGATCATCGGACTGAACGACGGCGTGCCGGTCAGCTGCTGAATATAGCCGCCTATGAGCTGCTGCAGGCTTTTCGGCAGCATTTCCAGCACCGGCTGCATCCCCTCGATTGACAGGTCAAGCTGTGCGAGCATGGAGTTGACGAACATCAGCAGCGGGAACATGGAAAACAGCAGAAAATACGAAAGCTCTGCCGCAGACTGCGGAATGCCGTCATCAAAAAAGCGGTAAACCATGCGCTTGATCAGATATAGCCATCGGTTTTGACCGTTCATTGCGTCCCTCCCCTGTGTCGGTAAATTGTGCTGTACTTATCATATCAGCTTTTTATCAAATTTACAACTTGCGTTTTGGCTTCATCTATTGTATACTGATAAAAACAGAACATTTGTTCTGATTGGAGGGTGTGTCATGGCGGATCTGCGTCCGGTGACCTGCTGTTTTTCCGGCTACCGAATTGAAAAAATGCCGTTCCGGAACGAGGACTGTCCCGCTGCGCGCGAGCTGTTCGCCGCACTCGATGCTGCGGTCGCAGAGGCCGCCGCTGACGGCTGTACGCGTTTTCTCTCCGGTATGTCCACCGGCTTTGATCTGTGGGCCGCCGAAGCTGTTCTGCGCGCGCGCGCCGCACTCCCGGTGCAGCTGCTGTGTGCTGTGCCGTTCGACGGACAGGCCGATCAGTTTCCGCTCGAGTGGAAACGCCGGTTCAACCGCTGCCTGCTCGCCGCAGATAAGGTGTACGCGCTCTCGCGGAGCTATCACGCCGGGTGCTTTGCCGCGCGCAACCGGTTTATGGTGGATGCATCGTCAAGACTCATCTGTTACTATGATGGACGGTCGGGCGGTACCGCGCAGACCGTGCATATGGCTGAGCAGAGCGGACTGAAAATTATAAATCTCGCAGATGGACAGCTGTCGCTGCTGTAAAAAGGACTGACCGGGTTGGGCAGTCCTTTTGTTTTGGGTTAGCGCGTGCCGAATGGAAAATTGAGAATGGAGAATGGACGTGATGGTTTGGTTTTCCGAACCATCTTGTTATGGTGCACGTTGTTCGTCCTCGCCCATTTAACGTGATGTGGGAGCGCAATGCGCTCCCCTACGGTGTAGTTTGTGCAGATGAATTTACATGCGGTGCGCCGAGGTCGGCGCACCCTACGGTATACCGTAATGCCTATTGTATGCACGTTAAACCATTTGCAAACGCGCAAACGTAGGGGCGGCCATTGGCCGCCCGCAAAAGATATACCGTTACGTTAATTCTCCATTTTCAATCCTCAATAATTGCAGATTGCATCCAATTTATCGAGAATCTCATTGCCGTTTTTCAGATTATGTACCCAATCTCGGTACACAAAGTTAATCTCGCCGATATCGAGGAAGGTCGGTGTATTATTGTACACCGCAACAATTTCGTAGCTGACTTTATCCATCGAGAAGCTGTGCTTCGGATTCGGTACACGGCTGGCTTTAACCTGCGTCAGCACCTCTCGCAGAGCGTTTTGATCGACCTGGTCTGTAATTTCGGTCTGGTCACTACCGTCTATCCGCCAGATGCTCACATTCTGGAAGCTGTTCACATCCGGCATGGGCGTGTACGGAATAAGCCAAACCGCCGCTCCAACGCACACCAGTATGCCCGCCAATGCAAATGCGATTCGTTTTTTCATGTCGGTTCCTCCCTTTTATCAAACAGGGCAACTCTTTACTTCCATTTTATAGATAGAATTTCTTTTTTCAACTCTTGAAACTCATTTTCATCGATTGCAATCTCCAAATCCGTCTTCAAATTTTTACCGGTTCTAAGATCCTTTTCCCATTGTAATTTTTGATTATAGAAATATTTCCACACTACGCCATTTGTATAAATAAAATGAGGTACCTTTCCCATTTGTCCCTCAACTTGCTCCGTCTCTTTTAATGAATTTCCTGCCGCTTTCACTTCTATAAATCCATACACCTTACCAGCATCTTCCTTCTCAAAAACAAAATCATTAGAAAGAACTGCTATATCCGAAATTCCCGCTTCAGTCGATAGCCTGCTGTCTTGATCCTTCCGAACACGGTTAATATCTACAAGAGCATACTCATCTATACCAATACATTCATCCAGCAAGTTATATACGAGTATCTCAATTCCTGCCTCGATAGGACATTTGATAATTACATCATTTATCTTTCTCTGATAATATAAGTAGTCCATTCTGTGCCACTCCTGTTTCCTTACTACCGTTCCCCGCTCAAAAAACAAAATCCGCCGACGCGATTGAATTTTCACGTCGGCGGATTCCTTACTTATGCAATTATGTGTGTGCTGAAATTACTTCAGGCCAGCGGTGATGATCGCCATCTGGTAAACCTCGTCAGCGTTGCAGCCGCGGGACAGATCGTTGATCGGCGCATTCAGACCCTGCAGAATCGGGCCGTAAGCAGCGTAGCCGCCCAGACGCTGAGCGATCTTGTAGCCGATGTTGCCAGCCTCGATAGACGGGAAGATGAAGGTGTTAGCCTGGCCTGCAACCGGAGAGCCCTTGCACTTGGTAGCAGCAACAACCGGGGATACAGCAGCGTCAAACTGCAGCTCGCCGTCGATCGCCAGCTCCGGGTTCATCTCCTTAGCATACTCGGTAGCCTCGCGGGACAGAGCAACCGTGCCGCCCTTGCCGGAGCCCTTGGTGGAGAAGGACAGAACAGCAACCTTCGGGTCGATACCGAAAGCCTTAGCGGTGTTTGCGGTCTCGATTGCAACCTCAGCCAGCTTCTGGCTGCCCTTCAGGGTTACGTTGCCTTCCTTATCAACAGAATCCGGATAGTCGATGTTGATCGCGCAGTCGCCCATAGCCAGCTTCTCCTCTACGCCGTCCTTCTCGCGAACCAGAATAAAGCAGGAGCTTACGAGGTGTGCGCCCGGCTTGGTCTTGATCAGCTGCAGAGCCGGACGAACGGTGTCAGCGGTGGAGTAGGTAGCGCCGCCGAGCAGAGCGTCAGCCTTGCCCATCTTAACGAGCATGGTGCCGAAGTAGTTGCCCTTGGACAGTGCAGCGCGGCAGTCTTCCTCGCTCATCTTGCCCTTGCGGAGCTCTACCATCTTAGCTACCATAGCGTCCATCTCCGGGTAGGTAGCCGGGTCGATGATCTCCATGCCCTCGATATCGAAGCCGCCCTTTGCAGCAGCAGCCTTTACCTCGTCAACATTGCCGACCAGGATGGAATCCATCAGGCCGTCCTTCTTCAGGCGTGCAGCCGCTTCGAGGATACGAGCGTCCGGGCCTTCGGTGAATACGATCTTGCGCTTGTCAGCCTTGAGTGCTGCAATCAGATTTTCAAACATATTGCATTCTCCTTCGTTTTCAATCGCCTGTATGCAGTGTGACGCTGCAAACAGGCATTCTCTTGAATTTATTATACACCCTTTCCCCCTATTCCCACAAGAGGGAATTTCTGATGGACGCAAAACGCTTTCTCGGTTCCATATCACAAGGCGAACGTGAAATTTGTCGAATCTCCGGCCCATGCAAAATATTTCGTCGGTATATTTGAACGGGACCGCGGGGAAAATCCAGATAGTATCCTCATAGTGACGACCAACAGGAGGGAATTTTATGCAGACAAAAGTTGAGATCTGCGGTGTGAATACATCGGGACTGCCGGTGCTCTCCGCAAAAAAGACGGACGAGCTTTTGAAAAAATCCGCTGCCGGAGACAAGCAGGCACGCGATGAGCTGATCCGCGGCAATCTACGGCTGGTGCTCAGCGTTGTTCAGCGGTTTCAGGGCCGCGGCGAATCGCCGGACGACCTGTTTCAGGTCGGGTGCATCGGCCTGATGAAAGCCATCGACAATTTTAATACCGAACTCGGCGTGCGCTTCTCCACCTACGCCGTACCGATGATCATCGGCGAAATCCGCCGCTACCTGCGCGACAACAGTGCCATGCGAGTCTCGCGCAGCCTGCGCGACACGGCGTACCGCGCTCTGCAGGCCAAGGAGGCGTTCATCCGCGAGCACCAGCGTGAGCCGGACATCGTGGAACTGGCCAGGCTGATGGACGTGCCGAAAGAGGAGGTCGTGTTCGCGCTCGACGCGATACTCGACCCGGTGTCGCTGTTCGAGCCGGTGTTCCACGACGGCACGGACACGGTCTGCGTGATGGATCAGGTCGGTGACACCAAAAACACGGACGACAACTGGCTGGCCGGTATTGCTCTGCGGGACGCTATGCGCAGCCTGAACGACCGCGAGCGCCGTATCATCCGGCTGCGGTTCTTCGAGGGACGCACCCAGATGGAGGTGGCACGCGAAATACACCTTTCGCCAAACAAAAGGAAGGAAGATTCCGATCCTTTTCTTACTATATAATAGGAGTGGCAGAAAACGCGAGGATAGGTGCAAACGGTTTGCGCCTATCCCCATCTGAATATCCACACAATATTTGACGCTTCAAACAGGATATCTCATGGCTATTGATAGATTGATCCGCTCTCTTCCGAATGCAATGGCATCAAGTTAATTTGCAAGGCGCTCAACCACTTATGACAGCGGTTGAGCGTCTCAGTCTGTCCAGAACCTTTGTTATTGCAGCATATCCCGCTTGATTTTCCCAATCCGCATATAATACCATACCAGATTGAGTGCTGCCGCACACACCCATGCTG
>OGRO01002813.1_pt1 | contig 13069 bp, 10 predicted proteins | sample 1553451 | NCBI WGS metagenome assembly OGRO01 (sample SAMEA2580021, study PRJEB22360) | human gut metagenome
TGGTTACCTTGATACTGTCCATATATTCCAGGATCGGTTTTGCACTTTTTCTGCTTGTCTCAAACATGTCTCTGACCTGTGCGATCGTGATCAGCGGATCTTCTTTCAAATGCTCTTTGATCTTCTCTTTCGCAGTCTCCATATAAGAGGTCAGCGTATACATTTCATCATTTATTTTTACAATCTGTTTTTCTTCTAATAAGATGTTCAGGATGTCATCCATGATATCCTGTGGTACATCCTTGCATGTAACCTCGGAATATCTTGCAAAGTCAAATCCTGCTTTTTCAAATGTATCCAGCATGATCTTTGACACTTTATCATAAATCTTGTCTTTCCGTACTTCGTACTCCGGAGTACATAAGAATTCATCGACTCGTTTCAATACTCCCTGTTCTTCAAAAAGCGTCAGAATCTTGTCGTATACATTTGGTTTTACCTTTTTGAAATATGTGGTCTGTACCTGTGCCTTCTTAATTCCGTAGCGGTACGGATACGTTTCTTCATATTCCTTCAAAGCTTTCAGCAGGATACGTTCTGCCTCTCTTGCAGAATCGCTGTGCCATACATACGTATCTTTCCGCATTGGAAATGCATAGATACTGCCCTGCTCTTCCAGTTCTTTCACATCCTGCTCCACCTCTTCCGGCGAAAGTGCCGTAAGCTTGGCCAGTTCCGTGACTGTGATCAGGGTCTCTGCATGACTCTTCACATGCATTTCTATAACATCTGCGGACGATCCTTCTTCCTTGCGTTTCAGTTCTTCGATCACTTCCGGCTGGAATCTTCTCTTGATCTTCGGATTCGGCTCAAGAACAACACCTCCGCCGATCGTCTCCATTGGTGAATAGAAACGTACTACGAATTTGTCTCCTCTTCTTACCGCAACTTCTTCTTCCATACGAAGCTGTACATAACCGCTTTCTCCAGGTCCGATCTCTTCCTTATCCAGAAGTACCGCACGGCAGAGCACTTCACTGGTTCCTGTAAAGAAATGCAGACGTGTATGATTCGTCAGGATTCTCACAGAAGAATCCAGTACATTTAACTTTACATCCAGAAGGTCGGTATTTTTCATACTGTTCGGAGGCGCCAGTACGCAGCCTCTCTTGATTTCTTTTTTCTTCACATTTGAAAGGTTGATCGCCACACGTTGTCCGGCGTAACACTCTTTCTTATCTTCTCCGTGAACCTGAATGCTTCGGATCTTACATTCTTTTCCGACCGGATACATCTGAAGTGTGTCTTCTTTCGTGATCGTTCCGGACACCAGTGTTCCGGTGATGATTGTTCCAAATCCGGAAAGTGTAAATACTCTGTCGATCGGGAGACGCGGAATAGTATGAATATCTTTCTGTACCACTTCGTCTCTGGTCTGATGTTCGATCTCTTTTACCAGATCATCAAGGCCGGCACCTGTCGCTGCCGATACTTTGACAAGCGGCGCATGTTCCAGGAATGTTCCGGAAAGTTCTTCCCTTACATCCTCTTCCATCATCTCCAGCCACTCTTCATCTACGAGATCACATTTATTCAGCACAATGATACTCTTCTCGATTCCGAGAAGGTTCAGAATATCCATGTGCTCTCTTGTCTGCGGCATGATTCCCTCATCCGCCGCGATCACCAGGAGTACCAGATCCATTCCGACAACTCCGGCAACCATGTTATTGATAAATTTCTCATGTCCCGGTACATCGACGATTCCCGCACGGTCTCCTCCCGGCAGGTCAAAATACGTAAACCCTAAGTCAATCGTAATTCCTCTTCGCTGTTCTTCTTCCCAGCGGTCTGTATTTCTTCCGGTCAGTGCTTTGATCAGTGTTGTCTTACCATGATCAATGTGTCCGGCCGTTCCGATAATAATATTCTTCATAGCCTTCTTTTGCACCTACCGTTCTTCTTTCTTTCCTAATAATTCTGCAAGCTCTGCTGCAATCATCTTATAATCCTTGCGTTCGATCGTTCTGACATCCAGACAGATACTGTCATTGATCGTTCTCGGAATGATCGGAATCTCCAGATGACGCATCTTCTCTTCCATCTCTGCAACACTCATGCCATTTGGCTGGATTGCAACTGCACGGCTTTCCATACGCTCAAGTGGAAGGGATCCGCCGCCGATCTGTGATTCACAGGATACCATATGAATCTTTGCATCCATTCCAGTGTGACGCAAGATACGCACAAAGCTTCTGGCTTCTTTTTCAATTTCTTCCAAAGGCGTTGCGATCATACGCAATACCGGAATATTCTGAACAGCCGTCTCCTCTGACAGATATTCCATCAGAACCATTTCCAGTGCTGCCGCCGTAAATTTATCAATACGAAGTGCACGGGTAAGCTGGTTCTTCTTCATCATATCGATGTACTTCTTCTTACCGATGATAATTCCCGCCTGTGGTCCCCCAAGAAGCTTGTCACCGCTGAAACATACCACATCCGCACCATGTGCGATGGATTCCTGTACGGTCGGCTCATGTGTCAGACCGTATTTCTCCAAGTCGATCAGCACACCGCTTCCGAGATCTTCCACAACCGGAATCTCATGTTCCTTCGCAATCGGTACCAGTTCATCAATTCCCACACTTTCTGTAAATCCAACAATACGGTAGTTACTGGTGTGTACCTTCAGAAGAGCTTTCGTCTCTTCTGTGATTGCTTCTTCATAATCCTCATAATGTGTCTTGTTCGTCGTTCCGACTTCCACGAGGCTTGCACCGCTCTGTTCCATCACATCCGGAATGCGGAATTTACCACCAATCTCGATCAGCTCCCCGCGGGAAACGATTACTTCTCCGCCTTTTGCCAGAGAACTTAAGATCAGAAGTACCGAAGACGCATTATTATTGACCGCCATGGCAGCCTCTGCGCCGGTTAATTTACACAGAAGCTTTTCAAAATGCGAATAACGCTCTCCTCTTCTTCCTGCTTCCAGATTGTATTCCAGATTGGAATACCCACTGACGATCTCTGCTGCTTTCATCATGTGTTCGTAACTGATCGGTGCACGTCCGAAATTCGTATGCAGGATCGTTCCGGTTCCGTTGATCACCTTTTTCATATTCGGTGTATGCATTGCCGCAACGGCTTTTGCTATATTTTCATTCAGTAATGCGATCTGGTGTTTTGCTTTTTCTTCATCATCGCATGTTCCGATATATGCACGGAGCTTTTCCATCTCACTGTGGATCGCTTCCATTACACTTTCACGGCTGTAGGCCTCTATCAATACTTTGATTCCTTCATCCGCCAGAAGAATATCTACTTTTGGGATACTCCGGTATAATACATTCTTATTCATTATGTTTCTCCATTCTGTCATTCTTTTATGACTTCATATCTAGAATAACCGGATCAGCTTATCACTCTTTGGTGCAACTGTTCCGATTACGGAAACGGTTGTATCCAGTCCTGATGCTCTGAAGTCTCTCATCATATTCTCGTATTCTTTAGGCGAAACACTGATGAGAAGTCCGCCGGAAGTCTGTGGATCATAGAGAAGATCTAAGTATGTCTCTTCTACCGAACCAACTTCCACCTGATTGATCGAATATCTCTTATTCTTATAAGCTCCTGCCGGAACAAGACCCATCTTCGCATAATCGTATGCATCCTGAAGATACGCAATGTCATGCACACTGAGTTCAAATGTCACATCACTTGCCGATGCCATCTCAACACAATGTCCAAGCAGTCCAAATCCAGTGATATCCGTACATGCGGAAACATCATACTTTTCCACAACCTGCTTGCCTATCTTATTCAAGGATGCCATGACCGTCTGTGCCTCGCGGATTGCCGATGGCGATGCCATCTCTGCTTTGATCGCAGTATTCACGATACCACTTCCGATCTGTTTTGTAAGAATCAATATATCTCCCGGTCTGCAGCCGTAGTTCTTAAAGATCTTATCCGGGTGAACGAATCCGGATACGCAGAGACCGTATTTCGGTTCATCATCCTGTACCGAATGTCCTCCGACTAATACTGCACCTGCTTCTTTTACTTTGTCTGCGCCTCCCGCAAGGATATCGCCGAGAATCGCCGGATCCAGGCAATTCGGGAAACCTACGATGTTCAGGGCTACCGCCGGTTCTCCTCCCATCGCCCATACATCACTGAGCGAGTTGGCAGCGGCGATCTGTCCGAACATATATGGATCATCCACAATCGGAGTAAAGAAATCAACCGTCTGAATCATCGCAATATCATCTGTCACTTTGTAGATGGCAGCATCATCGGAAGTCTCGATTCCTACTATTAAATTGTCATCCTCAAATTTTGGCAGCTTACTCAGAACCTGAGCAAGGGTCTCCGGACCAATCTTGGCCGCTCAACCTGCTGTTTTGCTTAAACTCGTTAATTTTACATCTGATTTCATTCTTTTTACTCCTCCTGTTTTTCATACCTTTCTTCAGAGGCAGTACAGTCGATGAACTGTCATGCAGACTCTTTTGTATTCATTATACATACGCCGTAGTACAAGAAAGCCGGAACCCCTGTATCTTACTTCAGGAATCCGGCTTTTTATCCAGGTATGTAACTAATTTATGATGGTCTGACGATTCTTCCTGCTTTTGCCATCGTTTCAACAATGCTGTACATGTTCGTTACTGTACCAACTGCAAGCTTGTCTTTCAGACCATAATAATCCAGACAGGTTCCACATGTCATGATCTCTACTCCCTGTGCTTCCAGAGATTTCAGATCTTCCAGAGAATCAGAACCTTCTGTAGTCAAAGTTGCTCCTCCATTATAGAAAAGCATTGTCTTTGGCAGTGTATCAAGCTGTGTCACTGCAAAAATAAATCCTTTGATCAGAACTTTTCCTAATTCATCATTTCCAGATCCCATACGGTCAGAAGAAACGACAACAACTGTATTGTCTCTTGCATCCGGCGCACATACTGCTTCAGCTCCATCTGCTGCCGGTGCTCCTTCCATTTCAATCGTAACTTTATATTCGGCATCCCCCAATTTTTCAGAAGTTACTTTTCCTCCTGAGCTAGATGCCATCTTTGTTACATTCTGCACTGCGATCTCATTATCAACCAGAACTTCAATTGTCTCCGGTCCTGTCAGTGCAGCCATTGCCTTTTTGGTTTTAATAACCGGGATTGGGCAATTGTCTCCCATAGCATTAACTGTAATCATAATGATTCCACCTTTCTATCACCATTTCCACAATCAACACATATAGATTTATTCTATCATCATTTATGGAAAAGGTAAATATATAATTTATAGAATTATTATATAAAAGTCTGAAAACGTCTATCCTTAGAATCCTACCTTCGGGTATCCATTCCCATACTCTTGTACCTCCAGTATGTGATATGCACCGTCCTCATAATATGCCGGTTTCATACCACCTTTTTTCAGAGCTTGCATAAACTCTTCCATTGTCTTTACTTCTTCCGGAAACCAGGTCGCACACGCACCGACTTTCTCCGGTACATGACAGTCGCTGGATCCCATCGTACACAGTCCGAGTTCCTGTGCATATCTCGCCGCCTTCTGGCACGCCTCTACAGAAGTGCTTCCATTTAAGACTTCCAGGCCATCCAGACCTTTGACTGTCCTTAAGTTCTCTTCCAGACCTCTGTTATTATTGCGGAACGGATGTGCCGCAAAGCAGAAGCCTCCCTGTGCTTTTACCAGATCAATAAAGTCCTGCGCGGAAATTCTCTCATCCGGATATTCTTCAATTCCAAATGCAATAATATCTCCCTGCAGAGAAAAGAATTCAATTCCTACAAAGATTGGGAATCCTGTCTTCTTCGAATATTCTGCTGCATATTCTTTCAGTCCCATATCATCATGGTCCGTGATGCAGATTGCACCGAGACCTTTCTCTCTGGCAATTTCTACCATCTCTTCTAATTTTAAGAAACTGTCTTTTGAACAGGTCATTTCGTGCATATGCGTATCTACAAACATACTTTCCCGGCTCCTTTGTTTTTATTCATACTAAACTTTTCTCTTACTTTTCATTATATAAATAACCACACCGGCTTTCAAATAGGGAATCTTAATATGCCGTCTTATATATAGATCGTATCTATAGTAACGTTAAAGACACTGCCTACGGCAGTGTCTCCTGCGTATCTTAGTCAAGTCCCTGCAGGACACGCTGATCCTGTCTGTTGCTCTCTTTTGTCTTTGTACTCATATTTAACTCTTCCTGCTTCTCCAGACATTCCTGAATTGCTTCATTCAGTGACAGCATCTTCTCATCCAGAGTCGATACCATCTCTGCACATTCTCTCAGATCCCTGCTGATATAATCAGGAGCATCCCCTTCAAATTTGTAATAAATCTTATGCTCCAGACTTGCCCAGAAATCCATTGCGATCGTACGGATCTGAATCTCTACCTTAGTATCCACAACGCTGTCAGAAAGAAAAATAGGTACGGATACCAGCATATGGTAGCTCTTATATCCACTTTCTTTTGGATTCTTAATATAATCTTTGATCGACAATACTTTCAGATCGCTTTGATTACCGATCATCTCCGCCAGCCGGTAAATATCTGATGTAAAGGAACAGATCAGGCGGACCCCTGCGATATCATTGATATATTTTACCATATTCTCGATTGATATCTCGTAGCCGTATCTGCGTAACTTCTTTACAATACTTTCCGGTGTCTTGATCCTAGTCTTAATATGTTCAATCGGGTTGTATTTATGCACATGTTGGAATTCATCGTTCAGTATCTCCAGCTTTGTCCCCACTTCTTTTAACGCTGAATTATACAGGAACATGATCGTCTTCCAACTGTCGACATCCTCATAGTTCTTCATCGTATTTTCCATATAAATGTTCTCTCTCCTCTCTTCGCGAAGAGTTAAACCAGCACTGTTAATATTATACCATAAGCTGTACTAATATGTCATATTTTTCACATTTATTTAAGAAAGATTATACATTTATAAACTACAAAAGAAGCCGTCATCCGACAGCTTCTCTATATCTTTTATAATTTCTACTTTTAGAATTCAATTCCTTCTCTTGCCATTACCTTACGGTCATATGGGTGCTTCACCTTCATCATCATCGTTGCATAATCTGCAAGATCCAACATATCCTGCGATACTTCATGCCCTGTTAAGATAACCTCCAGTCCACGCGGTTTATGCTCCAGAAAACTTCTGATCTTCTCCTCACTTAAGACATTCAGATGGATCGCACATAATGCTTCATCCAGCACCAGTACATCAAAATTCGTACAGAACTTCACGATCTCATCCAGTGCTTTGTTGTTATAATGACGCAGCTCTGCTTTCTCATCCCCGTTCATCCGGCTTACGAATTTCACCTGATCACGCCCCGGAAGACAGGTGATCCCCGGTACTGCTTCCAGAATCTTTCTTTCATTCGATGAATTGTCCTTCAGGAACTGGAAGAAGAGCACCTGAAGTCCATATCCGGCGGCTCTGACTGCCTGGCCGACTGCTGCTGTTGTCTTTCCTTTGCCATCTCCGTAATACATATGAATTCTTCCTGTGCCCATCATAACATTCTACCTGCTTTCTCCTAAAAATCTATGTAAAAATTGAACTCATTTTTATTCTATTGGACATTATAATCGTTTAAGCCTGAAATGTAAATGCCTGGAAATCTACTAACCGCAGTTTCCCAGGCACTCTTTACATTATATTATGAAGTTTTATTTTATCCTGTCATTTTTCGTACATGTTTTTTACACACGATAATTTAAATATAACACTTTAAAATTCCAGCTTCATATCTCCCATCTTGATCCAGTCTTTCTTTCTCATGAATTCTGAAACACCAAGTGTCACAACTGCCGGAAGCACAATCTGGATCAGCAAGATCTTGATCAGCACCATTTGTGCAGACTCTGTCTGGATCATCGTCTGCCATGTCATGATCTGTCCCACTAATCCTGCCGTTCCCATACCGGAACCGGTCGCATTGTTCGTCATATGTAGTACCATTGTTCCCACCGGTCCGAGGATTGCACTCGATATAATCGCCGGAAGCCAGATTACCGGCTTCTTCACAATATTCGGAACCTGCAGCATCGAAGTTCCGATTCCCTGTGCCAAAAGTCCTCCGACTTTATTTTCACGGTAACTTGCCACGGCAAATCCTACCATATTACAGCAGCATCCAACCGTTGCCGCACCTGCTGCCAGGCCGGACAGATTCAGGATTACACCAAGTGCTGCTGAACTGATCGGCAGTGTCAGGATCATTCCCATCAGTACAGATACGATAATTCCCATCAGGAACGGCTGCTGTTCTGTTCCCCAATTGATCAGTGAACCAAGCCAGCTCATGAATCCCGAGATTGGAGGTCCGATCAGGAATCCTACCAGACATCCACTTCCAATCGTCACAACCGGAGTCACCAGGATATCTACCTTCGTCTTTCCGGATACCATATGACCGAAGAAAATACCTACATATGCGGCAATAAATGCCCCCAGCGGTTCTCCCGGTCCGGCAAATACCATGGCTCCGTCTACGAATACCTTTCCTGCCAGAATACTGCTTGCAAATGCCCCTGCCATTCCGGCGGTTGCTGCCGATACGACTACCAACGGTGCTTCTTTGAACTTATAGGCTACTGCCACACCGATACCCGCTCCGGTAAGGGATGCTGCAAGTTTCCCTGCGATAAAGATCATCTCTCCAATATTTCCACCCATAAATGTTCCAATCTGCTGGATGATCGTGCCGATGATCAGTGTTGCGAACAGACCGTGCGCCATGGCGCTTAAGCCTTCGATAAATATGCGGTCTAATGCTTTCTTTACTTTTTCCATCTTTCTCTCTCCTGTATCTCATTTCCTGTTATATTGACTTTGATGTTTATTACATATGTCTTGTCACTTGTCAAGAGTGTACCATACACATACTGCAAAGGCAACCATTTTTTTCGTGTCAATTTCCCGCCTTTACTTTACTTTTGATTCCTTGTATACTTGGAATATCGAATTGTAATATTTTTCAGATTATCCGGTCTGAAAATCCAAATATATACACGAACAGGAGGTTTTGCTATGTTCCGTTTATGGGGAAAAGAATTTAAAGACAATCATATGCTGCGTGACACCGTGATCTGCGATGATACGGACGACACCAGAACACACAAGATTTTTAATGCGCTGGATTCGATCTGTTATGAGTTCGATCTCAGCAAGCCAATCTGGCTGGATCATAATATTGATGAATTCAAGCGACACGATAAGACAAGATTCTATCAGGATAACTTTGTAGATTCGATTGATTTCGATTATCTGGAGATTCATATTATTGAGGAATAAAAAAATATAAAACAGAAAACACGCGATATACCATCCGGTCTATGATACTCCCAAACACTTTGTGGAGCGTCATAAGATTCCGATTGTATATCGCGCATTTTCTGTTTTTCAATTTTTACTCATTCCGGATCGCCGCCAGCGGACTTAACTTCATCGCCCGCTTCGCCGGGAAATAACCCGCAAGCACGCCGACCAGCACCGCAAATGCCATCGACAACAGTACAAGCCACCACGGGATATACGAGATACTACTGTCTGTGCCTGTAGACAATACCCCACTGCTTCCCACTACAACATTGATGACCGCCGACATCACAAAGCTTAGAATATTTCCGGCAATGCCGCCCAAAAGTCCGATAAAAGCTGCTTCCAACAGGAACATTTCGCGGATATTCCTAAGGCTGCATCCCAGTACCTTCATTACACCGATTTCTTTCGTCCGTTCATAGATCGACATCATCATCGTGTTGGCAATTCCAATCGCCGCTACCAATAATGAGACAGCTCCGATTCCACCAAGTACTGCCTGCACGACTGCAAACTGGCTCTTCATACTGTCCAGATATTCCGCATTGGTCTCAACATTATATCCCATATTACGGATCACATCAGCCACTTCATTCACATGGTCCATATCATCTGCCTTCACCTTCAGCGATGTGTAATAGAATTCTTTCAACGGTTTTCCTGCTTTGGTCTGTGGCTGTCCCGGAATCACTCTTCCAGCATATTCTTTCCGAAGGATCTGCTTTAATGTCTCCAGATCACAATATACACTGTCATAGTTTGCAGAATAATCATCCAGACCGCCGCTTACAATACCGCTTGCCCTTACCACATACTTCTGCACGTTCTTTGGCTGTCCGGAGTCCGACTGTCCATCGCTTCCAGAACTATCGCTACTTTCTCCGAAAGCCGCGCTGTTATCCGTATCATAATTTTCTGTATCTGTGATCAAAAACATAGAATCTTTCATCAGATTAATATTCGGAGTTTCTCCGGTATCATAATACCCATTTCCACTTCCTTTTTCATAAAAATCCGTGATCACACCATTTCCAAATACAAGATCCAGTTTTCCTGTTTTTGGAAGCGTTCCTTCGCCAAGATCAATATTCTGCGCTTTTAATCCTTCCGGTGTCATGCCCTGTAATTGGACATTTGCGATATAAGATCCTTTCAGCAGAATTACGGATGTCTCATAAATTGGTGCTGCCAGCTTCACATGATTCAATTTGCTGATTGTTTCTACAAGCCGGTCATCAATTCTTTTTTCCGACTGCTCATCGGCTCCGGTGCTGTCTGACATCATGCCGTCACCGCCGTCTGTTCCCGTCACAATGATACTGGTCAGTCCCCCGGACTGCTCAACCTCCTGATAAAGGGATTGCTGCATGCCAAGTCCAAGTGAAATCATAACTACGATAGATGCTGTACCGATCAACACGCCAAGGACCGTCAGAAATGTACGAAGCTTTCTTCTCCGCAGACTATTGATGCTCATCCTCAGAAGATCGTTCCAGTTCATCCAGTAATTCCTCCTCTTCACTTTCTGCCAGTTGTTTCTTTTTGCGTTTCTTTAAGATTACGACTGCTGCCACGGCTGCAATGACCAGAACTACGATCACAACAGGAATCACCGGAAAGCTTTTCTGTGTCTCTTCTTCCGGAACATCTGCTGCCACCGCCTCATCATCCATTTTTTCTGTAACTTCCAGTGTCAGATCTTTCGTTGTCTTAGAAATATTGCCGGATTCATCTTCATAACTGAGTGTCATCGTCACTTTCGACGGACCGTCCGACACTTTCTTACCTTCCAGCATTGCATCGATCGAACCCGTAGCACCTGATTCTACATTTCCGATAAATACTTCTGATTTCTTAATATTCTTTCCTTCAAATGTTGCCTTTACATTATAGAGCTTGATTCTTCCCAGATTATACAGGCTGCACATTACATTGGCCTCTTCACCGACTGCAATGCTCTGCGGACTGATCTCAAAATCACTGAATTCGAATCTTGCATCCTGTTTGACAGGAATGGAAATACTTGATGAACCCTCTACCTGTGTGGCATTCGGATCTTCGTATTTCATAGAAAGATCCATACTGTATGGTTTCTGTAACAGATCTGCCTTGGCATTCAGTTCGATGCTGATATCGGCTGTTCCGTTTGGAGCAATACTGTCCAGATACATGGAGCTTGCGCCGGATGATGGTAAGAATGCCGGTGATGTAGACTGCTCGTCACTTCCCTCGGTCGGTGCTGCAAGGTCGAATAACATATTGCTGACTTTCATCTTAGATGTGTTCTTCAGATGGATCGTCAGTTTAAAATTGCTGCCCGCACGTACCTCTGCCGGATCAGTTGAAAATCCGGTAACGATCACACGTGGAACCGATCCATTTCCGGATGCTTCACTTCCATCTGAGCCGCCATCAGAAACGCCTCCGCTGTACACTGCATCACCGTTGCTGTAGCCTCCGGCATCCAGACTCTGATAAGATGCATTATAACCGCTGTCTGCACCTTTGCCATTATTATCTACATTGTTATCTGTATTTTTGTCAGCTTTGTTATTTTTATTATCACTCTTCTGCTCCGGCTTTGCCGTAGTATTTACATAGAATTGTTTTTCAGCTTCTTCCTGTCCGTCCGCTGCGATTTTGAACTTTAATGTATAGCGGGATGTCGGAACATCTTCTCTCTGTGTGAAATCAAACGATACGTCTTTAGATTCTCCATTTTCTAATGTTCCTAAGTTCTTCTGATAGCTCTGCATCTCTGTCTTGAACGGCCAGACATCATTGTTATCCCCAAGATCCGGTGTCACCGTTACATTATTCATTGGAATTTGATTACCCGAATGATTCGTTACGGTAAATGTCCAGGTCTTCTTTTCTCCGGCCTTGTAAGTCGGTACCTTATTGTCCTTCGACTTGATTATGATTCCGGCAGATGCTGCCTGTACTATCTGTGGGCGCAGCATGGTTGTCATCATGATTACTGCCAGAAAGGCAACGACGATCCTTTTCAAGTAATTATCTCCTGCTTCTTTTTTTATTGCTCTTTGCATGTTTTCTTCCTTCTTCTCTTCCTTTTCTTTTTTCTATTTTTATCTGTTTTTATTTTCTGCCAGCCATTGCTCTATTGTTTTATTTTATCGTCTCTTTTTGTCATCTCTTCGCGTTGCTCTGTTTTCCTGTTATCTTCTATCTTCAGGATTTTCCCATCCCGGATATGGAATACACGATCCGCATAAGTTGCCAGATGATCGTCATGTGTTACCATGACCAGTGTCTTCTTCTGCTCTCTGACTACCCGCTGCATCAGTTCCATCACTTCTTCTGAGGTATGCGAGTCCAGATTTCCGGTTGGCTCATCGGCAAATATAATATCCGGATCGACCACCAGTGCCCTGGCTACGCCGACTCTCTGCTGCTGTCCTCCCGACATCTGGTTCGGCAGATGCTTCTTATGCTTTCCAAGCTTCACCAGATCTAACATTGCATTGGCCTTTTTCATCCTGACATCTCTTGGAACCCTACGGAAACTTAATGGCAATGCTACATTTTCCACCGCATTCAGTGTTCCCATCAGATGAAATGACTGAAAGATGAATCCGACATGATCCCGCCGGAATGTAACGAGCTGTTCTTCATTTAATTTTTCAATATGTTTTCCGGCAATGCTGACTTCTCCTTTGGTCGGTTTTTCCAGACCCGCCAGCATATTCAGTAATGTCGATTTACCGGAACCGGATG
>OGRO01002816.1_pt1 | contig 13057 bp, 6 predicted proteins | sample 1553451 | NCBI WGS metagenome assembly OGRO01 (sample SAMEA2580021, study PRJEB22360) | human gut metagenome
TTAATGCAGGCAGGGCTGACCTTTGCCAAACCCGCCGCCGACAGAAACAAATATCCGTCGCAAAGCCGCATTTGCAGCGGCTGCTCCGGTGACCCCGCAACAGGAGTAAAGCTCATACCGGAATCTGTTGTTTCAAAAAGACCTTTTCCCGCAGTTGCCACATATGCGTGTGCAGTGTTACCCGCCGCGTCCTTCTTGCTCGGGTCAAACAGAATTGCGCCGATTTCGTAGCCCTCCGCAGCCTTCTGAATGCTTGCGCTCTGCGTCCAGTTCTTTCCGCCGTCTTTGGTTATCCAAAGTCCCTGCTCGGTTGTTCCGGTGTAGACTATATCCGAATTATGCGGATCTACTGCCAGCGACTCGCCCGAGGTTCTGATGCCTGTTCCGTAACACTCTGTGTCAAGCATTTTTGTCCAGCTTTTGCCGCGGTCAGTTGATTTGAAAACACCGTTGCCGTTTCCTTTGAATGTACCTAATCTCGCCCAAAGCACATCCTTGTTGTTCGGATCGACCGCAAAACCGGTACAGCCGCCCGCGGTATTTCTTTCCTCGTACGGAAAAACCATCGAAAGCTGCGTAAACGTTCTGCTTTCCGGGTTCCAGCGGTACACGCCGCCAACGTCCGTTCTTGCGTATTTTATGTCCGGATCAAGCGGATGCTCGATAATTCCGCAGATAAAGCCCTCCGCGCCGAGGTACATCTTTCCGAACCTGAATTCGGTCGCTGATTTCAGCTTTTCGATTACGCTCTTATTCGGATTTTCTATTGCGCTGTTTTCTGAAATTATAATCAGCTCTTTATCATCGTACACATACTTGCCCATTACCTTTGCCACGTCCGCAGCCGGAGCATACATACATTTCAGCAGATATTTCACATTATGCGCCGCGCCCTCGGCAAGCGGCTCATCGGCGCGCACCGTAAAGCTCTTTCCGTCTGCGGAAACACTATATTCCTTGTCATTCACCTTTGTAATACTCGCGCCCAGACCGGTCAGTGTATATTCAAGAGGTATATATGACTCACCGTCGATAATGCGCGGCATAATTTCGTAATACGATTCGTCCATATCCGACCTAAGACCGTTTACAAAGCCTTGGGTATTACCTATTCTGAGTACAACGCCGCTGTCGATATATTCTTTGGTTGCGCTGTCGGAAAATTCTGGCTGAACACTATATACCGTTCCTGCGGGACTGCCGCCCGCGTATGCAGAAGCGCTGCACAGCTGCAGCGCCGCAAGCGCAAGCGCAGCCCTTTTTATAAATCCTTTTTTCATTCGCTGCCTCCTTAAATGTAATTAACCTTTAACAGAGCCTACTACCATACCTTTTACAAAATACTTCTGGAAGAACGGGTACACGAACAGTATCGGTCCCATTGTAAGCACGCACATTGCAAATCTTGTTGTTTCGGACGGGATTTTAAGAGCGTCCGCCTGTGAAGCGCTCAGAATATTATTTTTTGACAACGCCTCGATATTCAGGAATATAATTTGCAGATAATACTGAAGGTTATAAAGGTTCGGCTTTGTTATAAGCATCATCGGAAGATAGAAATCGTTCCATATCCCGAGCGCCGTGAACAAGCCTATTGTCGCAACGCCTGCCTTTGAGAGCGGCACAATAATTCTGAAGAAAATTCCGAACTCGCTGCAACCGTCAATTTTTGCCGCCTCAATCAGCGCCGAGGGAATGTTGGTCGTGATAAACGTTCTCAGGATAATGATATTCCACACGCTTGCAAGCGACGGCAGAAACAACGCCCAAAACGTATTGTTTATATGCAGTACCTGTGTGCAGAGTATGTACCACGGAACCATTCCGCCGCTGAACAGCGTCGTAAAATAGCCGAAAAACGTAAAGAACGTACGACGCTTGTAGTCCTTTCTTGAAAGCGGGTATGCGTACATCAGATTTATCATAACGCCGAGAACTGTTCCGACAACCGTACTTAAAATCGTATTTCTGTATGCAATCAGAATATCTCCCGTCCCCACCGCAGCCTTGTATGCGGCAAGCGTGAGCTTTGCCGGTATAAGGCGATAGCCGTTTTCATACAGAGCCGACGCGTCGGTAAACGACACCGCAACTACCATAAGTACCGGATAGATAAACGCAATTGTCATAAGTATGAATAGTATATGTAATATTACATTCTCTGTGGTAGATGCGTGCATAAGCGAGCTCTTTTTTCTTTTGTGTTTAACATTTTGTGTTGACACCCTTTGTAATGACATCCTTAAAACATTCCTTTCTGTGCCTGTTGCAGCGCACCCCTGTTAAAACAGTGCGCTGTCATAATCCAGTTTTCTTACAAGCGCATTCGAAACCACAACAAGTATAAATCCGACAGCCGAAGAATAAAGTCCCGCGGCGGTCGAGAAACCGACCTTTGACACATTTCTGTATATATAGGTCGCCAAAATATTTGTTGTCGGATAAAGCTCGCCCTGGTTCATCGGCACATTATAGAAAAGTCCGAGATCGCCGCCGAAAATACCGCTTAGCGACATAATCAACTGTATACAGATTATACTTTTCAGCATGGGAACCGTAACCTTTGTCGCAAGCTGCCAGCGGTTTGCGCCGTCTATTACCGCCGCCTCGTAATACTCGGGGTTTATACCCGAGATACACGCAAAGTATAAGACGCTGCCATAGCCGACGCTTTTCCACTCACGCACCAGAAATATTATGTACGGCCAGTATTTCGGCTCGCTGTACCATGAAATAGGCTTTATGCCGAGTTTGGGCAGAACCGACGTATTAAGTATGCCGTAAGAGTTTGCCAAAAATGTGTACAGTATGTATGCCACAATTACGTATGACAAAAAGTGCGGCATCATCGCAACCGTCTGATAAAACTTAATTGATTTTCTGCTTGTAAGCTCGTTCATAAGCAGGGCGAAAGCAAGCGCAATAACCATACCCAAAAATATAAACGCAAGGTTATAAAGTATGGTATTTCTTGTAATTACCCATATATCCGGCGAAGTGAATACCGCCCTGAAGTTTTCAAAGCCGCACCATTCGCTCCCCCATATTCCCAAAGCGGGTCTGTATTTCTTGAATGCAAGAAATATTCCGACCATCGGGATATACCCAAAGGTCAGTATCATCAACACACCCGGCAATACAAGTATGTCGAGCGCCGCCGCATCCAAAGCCTTTCTGAATTTTTTTAACGTCATTTTTTTCACCGCTTTTATTTACTGATTTTTTTCCATTCGTCATACTGCTTCTGTGCGCATTCAAGAACCTTATCAATTCCTGCCTTTTTGAGCTTTTCCTTGTAAACCGCAAGCTCCGTATCGATATTGCAGGTTCCGTAAGCGAAGCGCTTCCAGTATTCTCCGACTATGCTCTGGCACGCTGTAACCTCTGCCTCTACTTCCTCGGTATTGAACATAAAGCCGTAATATTTTGAAGGCTTTGCCGCATCGTTGAATTCCTTGAGCATTTCCTTCTTTTTGGGATTATAACCGTCAAAAACATAATTAATAAAGGTGTTTCCAAGTACCCACTGACTGCCGATAAAGTTGTAATCCTTAACCTTGTCAAGCGATTTGATTGTGTCTTCACCGGTTTTTTCATAGTGTATGCCCTCGATACCGAAGTTTATAAGGTTGTTGAGGTATTTGTCGGTGTTGAACAGCTCTAAGAATTTCATTGTACGTACGGGGTTTTCGCAGGTGAACGGAATATACATAACCGATCCGAGTGCGTCACGCGCGTCCATTATTACATCCGAAACGGAAACTGCTGCAAGCGGATAAGCCGACTTAATCTGAATTTCCTCCAGTGTTCCCGAGTGTCCCTGGCTCAGCCAGCCGAATACCTGACCGTTATTTCTGAGTTCGGTAAGGTTTTCCTTGATAGATACGTCCGGGTGAATATATCCCAGATCATGCAGTCTTTTTGACTGCTCCGCAGTTCTTTTAAACTCTGAAGTCTCGCACGGTACGAACAGCTTATCCTCTTCCTCATCGGTAAAGCACACAAGACTGCTTCCGATCTCACAAATATTCTGCAGGTTCATAGGTGTTCCGCTGTCGCCTATGCCAAATGCATACATATTCTTCTCGTTCTGCTTAACCGTTTCAAAAAATGGGAAAAGATCCTCAAAACAAGTGACGCCGCTTAAATCCATATTGTATTTGTCAGCAATATCTTTTCTGTAAACAAATATGTAATCGTGCGCCTTATCTTTGTTTGCCGGTATGCCATAAAGCTTTCCGCTGTAATAACAACCCTTGAGGAATGTTTCGCCAAGCTCCTCCATTGTTTTCGGAGCATATTTTTTTGACAGTTCCGTAATATCTGTCGCTGTTCCCTCGCAAGCCTTTTGAATGTAGGTGTTTGCATTAAACCAGGCAATATCAATTTTCTCCCCGGCATCCAGACTGTTGTTTACCTTTGTGTCATAGTTACCCCAGTCAACCGCCTCAAGCTTAACCGTTGCATTGATTTTTTCCTTTACATACTCGTTTACCTTCTCATTTACCATTCCCAAATCCGTTCCGAACTTACCCGGAATGTACCAGATAATTTCATATTCCTCGTTCATGTTATCCTCACCTTTTGCCGTCTGTTTGTCCTTGCAGCCGCCCAGGCTGAGCATTACCGCTCCCGCCAAAACCGCGCTTACCACTCGTTTCATCTTCATAATAGTTCCTCCTTGTTATTTATAAATATACATTGACCTCGGACTTCCCCAAAAGTCATAAATTACCATTTCCGTACCTGTTCCGCCGGATACCGACTCGCTGTCAACCACTATATCATCGGCAGTTGTCTTTGTTACCGTTTCGCGCTCCTTATCTATTAAGTACACACTGAACATGGAAGCCTTAATGTTAACCGAAACATCCTGGAATCCGTCTTTAACATTGTTGCCCGACGCGTCCTGTGTATAATTGAACATTTTTAGATTAAGGATTTCGCCGTTGTTAAACTTTTTCTCCGCAACGCCGTGTGCCACATGCGTATTTGACACAAAGTGCATATCCGCAGCAGAGCTTTTCGGATTGGTGCCGTACAGCGATGTTTCGTTTGTCATAATCATTTTGTCACAGTCAAAAACACGTTCTATGGATTTCACCTTATTTGTGTTTGCATCTGCGGTAAGTCTGATTAAATCGCCTATTCTGTAGGATGACGTGTCAGCCAAACCGGAGGATTCCTCAAGATAATACTCCTTTTCACCCGTAGAGTTTATACAAAGGAAGGACTTGAAAACATCGCCGTCTATACTAACATTCGAAATCTGCTTCACAAGCATTACCTCAGCGCCGGGCGAATCAACGGTTTTACTCTTTGCTGAGTCGGTCTTTTTGACTATAATGCCCGCCTCCAACGACTTCTCATCATTTCCGTAAGCAACATTTACATACACATAATCATCGTGCTTGTATTTCTTTGTATAATACGCCTCGGTATCATCTGTATCTGTCTTCGGCACATACAACCATACCGTGTTCTTGTTGCCGTAAAACATCGGTCGCTGACCCATAAACGCATTCGGTGGTTCTCTGTATATAAGCGAGGTATTATCACTCGGCGCGGTATAAAGCGTTACAAGCTTATCCTTAACCGCGTCCGGAGTATAAATCTCTGAAATCAGCTTATCCGCATTCAGCTTATACCGTATAACCTGCGACACCGCTTTTTTTGCGGTTTTGTCATAAAGCTCGCCGCAGCCGAGAATATCCGCCTGCTTAACCTTTCTGTCATTCACGGTTACCTTATCCGCAAAACGGAAGGTTACCACGCTGTCGTCCGCAAGAACGTAAATCCTCGCCGATGCCGTTACATCAAGCGAATTGCTGCTTTGCGCTACCTTTATAAGATATCCGTACACCAATTCATCTGCCGCCTTTTTCTCCCATGCCGCAATTTTGCCTTCGGGGTCAAGATAGAATGTGTAGCTCTCACCGATTTTCATGTCGTTAGCTTTTGCCTCCGCCGACAATTCGTATACAGCGTCCGCCAGTGAGATTTTATCCTTGTTTATCGTCTTTATCTTGCCCGCCGCAGTGTTGGTCGAAACAATTATTGTAACACTGCTGTCCTTTTGGGTCGTCTTTGTCGGAGCGACAAACAGTACCGCATTACGCTTTATTCCTTCAACATCCATTGCCGCCGAATATGTGTCGCGCACAATCACATTGTCATAGTTCTCAAGATTTATGCTTGCCTTATTCAGTCCGTCATAGATAATCTTGTTCACGGTATCATTTACGCTGACCCAATATGTAGTGTAGTTCGTGACAAATGCAATTTCATACTTTCCGTCAGAGTTATTGTCAATCAGTCTTACATTTCCCGTCTTTGGAACCATGTCGTTCTCCTCATAGCTCTCGGAAATAAAGCCGTTATACATAACCGTTGTATCTGTACCGCAATATATCTTTTTAGTGGTATTACCCTCGTAATATGTGTAATAGGGGTGGTTATAACCGACTATATCGTCAGCTGCAATCAGTTTTTCACGGTTGGATTCCGCCGCGCATATATATCTGACTTCCGGCTCATCGTCATCGGTATAGTATACGTCCGTCTTGCATCCAAGCAGATTCTCATATGCGCCTGTTTCTTCCTTAATAAACATTCCATCAACGGAGATGTAATTTTTCTCCGCATTAACCTCCGAAACCGACGCGACACCGTTTGTATCCATAATTCCGCGTTTTTTCAGTATTCCTAAAAAGTCCTCACGGAAAATGTTGTCACTTATAACAAGCTCATTCAGGTTGCCGCCTTTGAATTTAAAACTATGGCTGTTCAAAAGCGCGTCAAGGCACCGTACATAGTCCCCGTATGTAACAAAGCTGTCAAGGCTCCCGATTTTGAGTTCCTTCATAAGTCCCGTCTTTTCCGCCGCGGCAAGATATCCGCCGGGATAGTTGTCCCCAGCATAGCGACCCGCACCGAGCAGCGTTACCATTACCTTTACCATCTCATATCCTGTGAGTCTTTCCTTGGGTCTGAAATAGCCGTCACTGCCGCGCATGATTCCCATACCGTAAACATAGTCGATTTCCGAATAATACTCATCGGTACTCCTCAGGTCGTAAAACGGAGTGTTCGTCGACTCAATAACCGTTTCGGTCTCATTCTTTGTTTCCTCGGTTTTCTCGCCTTCCCATACCCATTCTTCTCTTTTTACGTCATTTGTATAGCCCGTGTATTTGTCAGACGCATCCGAGCTGCCGCCCGAGCCTTGGTCTGTCTGCTCCGTGCTTTTGTGCATAAGACAGCTTATATAGTACGCAAACTCGTCTCTTTTCACGGTTTCACTGTATTTCTTTTCATTGTCCGGAAGTATGCTGAACGCTTTGAACATCTCCGACTTCCTGTCAAGTTCGCCGTCCGAGCCGTCAGCCGACACTCCAAATGAACAGTTTACAGAGGTAAGCAAAATACCAAATGCCGCAAGCAAGCTTATAACTCTTTTATTCACCATTGTTTTCTCCTTCCGTGTACCTGTAAGCATTCCATACCAATTTTGCGGTTTCCGCTCTCAAAATACTATTGTCGGGACAGAAACGGTTCTGTTCATCTCCGCTTACAATCCCAAGCGATTTAAGCGCATACACCGCATTCTTCGCATAGTCTGCAATACTGTCATCATCGCCGAACAAATTATCCGAAGCGGCTAACTCGGTATTCTCCGCAATGCCGAGGGCGCGGCACAGAATCACCGCGGCATCGCTGCGCAAAATAAGGCTGTCGGGTCCGAATGTTGCCGCGTCCGTTCCGCGGACAATGCCGCGCTTGTAAAGTGCATTTACATATCCGTAGTACCACTGACTGCTGTTTAAATCGGCAAATTCACAACCACTCATGTCCTCCGAAATTCCGAGAAGCTTTGCAATTACCGTGCAGAACTCAGCGCGGGTTATGCTGTTGTACGGTCTGAACTCGGTATTTGAATACCCCTTCAGCACACCAAGCTCCACAAGTCCGTTTACGCTTTCCTTTGCCCACTCAAAGCCTTCCATATCTCCGAACGCTATCTCGGTATACGGATTAGTCTGCGACCGTTCATCTGCAGTCGGCGGGGTAAGCGATGTTATCGCACTGCCTTTTGAGCCGCCTCCGCCGCCGCCTGAACCGGAGCCGCCGCTGCCGCCCGAGGCATTATCCTTTTTGATTTTGCTGTTCAGAATCGCCTGAACATCGCTTACATTCAGAATTTTTTTATCCTCAAACGCTTTTCCGATTTTCTTCAGCATTGCACTCTTGTTATTGTCCGAGCTTTTCATCACGGTAAGGTCAAACAAATCCGTATGCGCGTCCAAAATACTCTGTATGCTGTCGTTTCCGTAAGCAAAATCCAGCTTTGCCAAAACGCTCATTTTATATATGCCATTGTAGAAATCATCAGCTTTTGCATATTTTTCATTTACCGTGTCAAGCCGCGTCACCGTTTTTGAAAACAGCTTATCGTCAAGCGTTCCGTACTCTTTTATTTTCTCGGTGTGGATTTCCGCAGCATACTTCTTCAAATACTCCGCCTTGGTCTGCTCGCTCTCATGCGGGAACACCGCCATAACAGCAGTTCTTGTCATTACTTCGCGGACATTCGAAACCGTAACGTCCTCATTCATAAGGATTTTTGCCGCATCGTCAAACAGCTGACGCTTAACCATGTTCGCCGCAGCGGGATTAAGATATGCTAAAAGCTCCGCGTTATCCTTCAAAACCCTTGCAACCTCGGTCGCGCCTAAAGCCTTTGCGGGGTTTATTCCAAGCATTTCTCCGTCACCATCGACCAGCTTTTCAATATCACGGCTAAGGCAGTATGTAAATTCCTCGGTATAGCTTTCTCCGTTTACCGCAATCAGTCTCGCCGTATACTCGCCGCTTTTTTCAATCACCTTTTCCAGGTCAACCGAAAACGAACACGAATTACCGTCCCCCGCCGTCTGCTGCTTAATCACAACCTTCTTTCCATCGGCATCGGTAATATAAAGGTTTATCGGCAAACCGTTTTCTGTCTCCGCTCCCTTCACATTCAGAACACCGTCCGCACTTATTCCGCTTTCCCACGTTGCCGCAAATACATTTCCGACCGTTCCGGACAGCAAAATAAGTGTACAAATCAAAATTGCAACCGTTTTCCTGTAAATTGTAATCATTCCCTTCCTTGTTGTATCAGGTTCAATTCCCGTAAATAAATTATAACATATAAAATAGTTTTAAACTTGTAATTTTGTTTACACTTTCATGTAATTTTGTATTTTGAGGTGGTAATTTTAGCTAAAATCACCAATTCTTTTTGAAATGCCGAGAGTAATTATTTTATACGGGTCAACCCTTATCTCCCATTTTCCGTCTTTTTCCTCTATTCTGTCAAATTTTTCTTCCATAATATTACTAACGTAAAGATTATCCGAAATTCCGCTCCTGTATACAGTCAGGGTTTGCGGCTCCGCCGAATAGCTGACCCATCTCATAATTACGTCATTGCCCGACTGTGACGGCTTGCACGCCGTCATATAAAGCATATCTCCCGACCATGAAAGACCCTGATTGGGAATATCTGCCTTCGGCAAGCCGAATATCTGAACACTTTGCAGCGGATATTGCAGTTTAAATGCGCCGTCATACGCCTCTTCCTCATCGGTGAACGGAATTATACAATATTCAAATTCCGTTTTTCCAAGGCACTGCGACAGCTTTGTCGGGAACACGCCCCAGTCGCCGAGATCGCCCGTTGCACGCACAAGCGTTACCGCAATAGTGTTGTCCGATAGAATTTCGTATTCGTACATACCGATATTTGCAACAGCTATTCCGCATTTCGGCTCGTTCATCAGCACAAACATCTGCTGGCGGTCGGTACCGCAGGGATATGTCCAGTTTTTTTTGCGGCGGTTATTCCTTTCCGCAGTCTCAAAAACCGAACCCGCCTTATGTTTTTCACACTTTAATCCTGTCGGAATCAAAACTCGGAGTCTATGGTCTTTGGCGGTATTGTCAACCCCTGTTTTCACGTTCAGGCTCCGCGAGCCTTTCTCCAAAGCAATCCGCGTAACTATTCTAAGTTCAACCGTTTCCTCCGCTCTCTTTGCCCGCCTTTGTTTATACTCAACATAATCGAAAATTTGATTCTGCAAAGCCGCGTCTGCCGACTTGGGAACGCTCATAACCGAGGTTATTTCATACTCCGCCATATATTCCTCGTCCGTCACAAGTCGGATTTCGGTTTTATCGCCCGAATAAATCGGATTGTCCCCCGCCGCCGGCATAAACATATACTCATTTCCTATATCGCCGACATCCTCATACCTGAGAATATTTCTGTATTCTCTGCCGTTTGTTTTATCGGTCAGATTAACCGTTCCGTCACCGTTTATCTTTGCTTTGACATACTCGTTTTCCATAGTATTTTCAGCCGTAATCATAGTTTTTATTTTTTCCTCGGCGGCTCCTTCAATAATTCCGTATTCCTTATATCCCAACGGCGGGATATTCTCCGCATTAAATGTAACCGTAATATTTTCCGCCATGTACGGCTGTCTGAACTTGTCGTCCGGCAGGTCATAGCCGAATCTTGCACGGTTATGCCGTATCGTACAAGGTATACGGTTTCCGTCCGAATCAACAAGTGCGTAGCGCTTCTTTTCTCTCGCGTTAATTTCCCGTGCGGCCTGCATTAGCCTATTTGCGTCATAATTTCGTTCAATATCAATGTTCACCGTTACAACGCCGCTTTTGATTTTAGAAAATGTATTTACAACAGCGAATGCCGCCTTACAATGCTCCAACCCGTTTATATTTATGTGTTCTGCCAAACATTCAAGGCAGTCATCAACCACCGTCTGCGCGCTTTGACGGCTTTTAATAAAGCGCGTGCGCATCTCGTCATTAACCTCATCAACGCTGCACCCGCAGATACTGTCGTGCGGATGATTTTTCATAAGCGTTTTCCACGAATAAAGCAGCATTTCACGCTGCGGCGTCATTCCCGCAAGATATGCCATTACGCTCAGCGGTTCTGCAACCGACTCAAGAAGTATTTCACATTTTCTGTTCATAACTTTAAGCTGCGAATGTGACGAAGCTGTTCCCACAAGCGTTCCCCAGCCGTCTGTATCCTGACTTGTCAGCTCTCCGCATATGACGGAAACATCCTTCGGCAGAGCCTTTATCACCGCATCCGCATAGCCTTCAAGGCTCGAATGTTTAAAACCGTACTCCGGATAGTTCTCCGCTGCCGCCCTTATCGCCTGCGATATATCGCTCTGCACCGGCTGATGGTCGCAGCCGTTCATCATCAGAAGTTCATCGGTTGCCGCATATTTTTCGACATCTTTTATTTTTTTGTCCCACCACTCGCAATTTCCGTCGGCAGGAATCTCTGCACCGTTGTTGTACCAGTTTGCAAACAGTATCGCCGGGAGCTTGCTTCCGTCCGGAGAACGCCAGTACATCTCCGAAAATTTCGAGTCGTAGTCCGCAAAGTCAGATACGATGTTCGCAGCTCCCGTAGGTTTTACGCCTCGCCCAAAGTATATTGCCTTCATTCCCGCCTGTGCAAGAATTTGCGGCATCTGTCCCGCGTTTCCGAACGAATCGGGAAAATAACCGACCATGCTGACCCTTCCGAATTCCCTTGCAAGAGCCGTTCCCACAAGCAGGTTTCTGACATTTGACTCACTGCTTGTCAAAAACTCGTCCTGCAGAACATACCACGGACCGACAGTAAGTCTGCCGTCTGATATGTACCTTTTGATTTTCTCTCTGTTTTGCGGCTTTATTTCAAGATAGTCCTCAATCAAAGCCGTATGTCCGTCAAGATTAAAGCATACAAAATCGCTGTCATTTTCTATAAGTTCCATACACTTGTCTATGAGCTTTACAAGCCGTGCCCTGTGCTTTTCAAACGGCATATACCACTCTCTGTCCCAATGAGTGTGCGATACGATATATATGTTTTTCATGTTTTTTCTCCCTTGCCTGTGGTTTGTCTTACCATAAATGATACCATATTTTCGGTTTTTCGGCTTGTAATTTTGTTTACAGTTTATATGTAATTTTGTTTTGAAAAAATCGAAAACAATTTTCATGTCTTTCCTGTCAGATTTGGAAACTTTTGAAAAAAACAGCCCTTATAAAAAGGGCTGCGAAAAAAAAGGGGATGGGGGAAAATTCACTCTTACGGACGATTCACATATCATACCGTAAAAATCATACTATAATTGAGATAATATTATTCTTGATTACCAAATGTTCAACGTCATTTAATTAACATTCTGTATTCTGCCGGAGTCATTCCAAGTTTTTTCCTAAAAGCAACATAAAATGTTGACTTGTTATTGTACCCCACCATTTTGCCTATTTCTTCTGCGGAAAAATCGGTGTCTTTCAGCAACAAACACGCCATGTTTATTCGGTATTCGCTTATTTTTTCCTTAAATGACATACCAAAATTTTTCTGCATTATACGATTAAGCTGTCGTTCACTGATATGCAGCATTTGCGCTGCATCAAAATCACAAATATTTTCCATAAAATAATTCGCAAGTATATGCTCAACGTGCGAAAGTCTGAAAACATCCTGATCTTTTTTCTTATGTGCAGAATCGCTGCAATCGCTTTCTGTGTTGAGTTCTGCATTTATCCTCAGCAATATATCCAATAGATGAAGAATATCAAAAACTGTATTGCCAAATGTGTCTTGTTTAAAAAACATACCATGCAGTTCTGCGATAATTCCGGGGTTACTTGTTATAATTCGCGGCGATGAGCAGTTGCACATCCTATCTATTTTTTCAAAAAAATTATGACTTTTTACATTTTTTACTTTATTGTACGAAAACCCCACAGATACCCATTTGGATTTACTCATCATCTTTGCATGAAGTATCCCCTGCGGGATAAGTAAAAGACTCCCTGGTTTCAGATAAATTTTCTCGTTTGCCGTTTTTACCATTAGGATAGGATATGATTTCAGTATCGCTCGATTCAGTATTATTCTTTTCAGTATCATTAAAATCAGTATAGTTATTATTAGTATTATTTGAGTATGATTTCGGAACTTCTT
>OGRO01002817.1_pt1 | contig 13056 bp, 11 predicted proteins | sample 1553451 | NCBI WGS metagenome assembly OGRO01 (sample SAMEA2580021, study PRJEB22360) | human gut metagenome
CGCGGCCGATCGCATACCGCGAAGCGATCGCCTGCAACGCCTGGATCGCGGCGATGCGGTCGTCGAAACGCTTGCCGTCGAGAGCTACAAACTCGCCCTTTTCGAACGTCAGCGTCACGCGGCGCGGCTGCGTTTCTTTCAACTGCGACGGGTAAGCCTCTTCGGGCAGCGTTTCGCTCGACGTAAGGGTCTCCTTGCCGCCGACCGACGTTCCCCAGATACCCTGGTTGATCGAATATTCGGCCTTCTTGAAATCGAAGTTAACCCCGTGTCCGCGCAGGTAGGCGATCTCCTCCTCGCGGCTCAGACGCTTCTCGCGGATCAGCGCGATCACCTCGATCTCCGGAGCGATGATGTTGAACACCATGTCGAAGCGCACCTGGTCGTTACCGGCTCCGGTGCTGCCGTGGCAAAGGTAGTCGGCGCCGATTTCGCGGGCGTATTTGGCAATGGCCGTCGCCTGCGAGATCCGCTCGGAGCTGACCGAAATCGGATAAGTTCCGTTTTTCAGCACATTCCCGAAGATCATGTACTTGATCGCATGCTGGTAATAATCCTGCGTCACGTCGAGCGCCACGTAGCTCTTTACGCCGAGATCGTAAGCTCGCTTTTCAATCGAGGCAAGTTCCTCGGCCGAAAATCCGCCGGTGTTCGCCAAGGCGGCGTGCACTTCCAATCCCATCTCTTTCGAAAGGTAAATCGCACAGTACGAGGTATCCAATCCTCCGCTGAAAGCCAATACTACTTTTTTCATCGCTGTCTTATCGCTTTATTTCAATAAATTCGTATACCCCGGGGCCGGAGGCCCCGCTTTCGCTATTTTTTTTCTTCGTCCTTATGTTCGAGCAGTTCCTGGTCGATCGGAATCTTCACCGTATCGTGCTTCGGATCGAACAGCATCGCCGTGCACAGGCAGTTCTTACGTCCCTTGCTCTGCAGGATCGAATAGTTCACGCAACTCTCGCATCCTTTCCAGAACTGGTCGTCGTCGGTCAACTCGGAATAAATGACAGGGCGGTAACCCAACTCGGAATTGATCTTCATCACGGCCATGCCGGTGGTCAACCCGAAAAGCTTCGCTCCCGGAAACATCTTCAGCGAGAGGAAAAACGTCTTGGTCTTGATCGCCTTGGCCAACCCCAGCTTTCGGAACTTCGGGTTGATAATCAATCCCGAATTGGCCACATAGTCGCCGTGTCCCCACGATTCGATGTAGCTGAAACCGGCCCATGTCCCGTCTTTATGGAATGCGATCACCGCTTTCCCCTGACGCATTTTGTTCGAAACGTATTCGGCCGTACGTTTGGCGATACCCGTTCCGCGGGCTTTGGCGGACTCGGCCATCTCGTCACAGATAGTCTGTGCAAACTGAGTGTGTTCCTCAGTGGCTACCAACACATTAAAATCATCAATTGTCATTTCTACCAGCAAAAAAATTTAAACGCCAGAAAACGACGGATCTTCCGCCGCGTTGATTATACAAATACAATTTGCAAAAGTATTAAAAAAAGATCAGATAAGTATGAAAAATGCCGCTAAATTATTTTTTAAAATTTCCCCGAATACCATGAACCCCACCTACCCGGGAACCGGCCGCGATCCCCGATAGAAGGATTACGCCTCATTTATATAATATACTATTGTCAAAAATACAATAATAAATAAAATCCATCCCGGATACCGGAAATAAAAATACAATATTTTATTAAAAAATTACCATTCTTACACTGTTTTATTGCGAAACATTGCATACATTTGTTGCGCAATTCGAACACACTGGCAAACCAACACTCATTAATCGACTTAAAAAAGTATTATGAAAAAAATGTTATTCATTTCGGCACTGGCTGCAACGGCTTTGCTGAGCTGCTCGAAATCATCCGACGATTCCGATAACGGAAAAGGAAATCTTTCCGACGATCCGATTCCGGTCCGATTCAGCCAAAGTATCGAGGCGGTCGTCAACCAAACTCCCGAAGCGGACAGCAAAGCAGTTGTCGACAACAAGTTCAACAACGAAGATTTTATAGCGTATGCCGTAGAACACACCGGAACGCTTACCTGGAAGGCCGCTAACTTCATGGACGGGATCACGCTGAGCGCCGACGGAAGCGGAGCCATAACGTACAAAACCGCTTCGGAAATGAAATACTATTCGAATGCGGCCGATGCGCAGTACCAGTTCTACGCGATCCATCCCTCGACGCTTACGATCGCCCAGGCAGAAGCAGGCAAAGCCCCTGTCGTCACCGTTCCGGCGGGAACGGACCTGCTGGTCGCTTCCGCAGCGTCAACCAAAAGCCAAAACGCGGTTGAACTTCCGTTCGTGCACAAAATGGCCCAGCTCGTTATCAACATCGAAACGGAACGTGTTCCGAATCCCGAACTGAAAATCAATTCCGTCACGGTTTCGGTACAGACCGAAGGCACGCTTTCGCTCGGCGGGGAAGTACAGCCGGACGGTTCGGCCGCCGAAAAGGATTTCGTGACTTCGCCGCTGACCATAAACACGGCTACTACCACTGCGGTCGGAAATCCGCTTATTCTCCCGGCACAGAACATTTCAACGGTCAACATAAAGATCGGCGACCAAGTCTCAGCAACGGCCGTTTCAATTTCGCCCGCAGTAACGCTCGAAGCAGGGAAAACCTCTACCATTACACTGAAGATCAAAGATCAGGATATCTCTTTTAGCCACTCCATCACCGATTGGGTCGATGGAAACAATGGATCGGGAAATGTTCCCATGTAAACAGCGATAAGCCGTTCTCACGGATCGAACCAAGCAACTGAAAAAACAGCGGAAACAGGTATCTGTTTCCGCTGTTTTTTTCCTATTATTTGTTATAAACCGACGGTAAAACGATATGAGCCGCAAACCAGCTAAAAAAAATTTCTGAAACGCATGGGCTTGCTAATCGGCCTAAGCGCGGCGGCGGCATGTGCCGGGCGACGTTCAACGGATCGTTCCTGGACACGAAAACCCATGCGCTGTTCCATACTCCAACAAAGAAAACGAACCGTCGATCACGCTGCTGTACGACAAAGAGCGACAAGAATCCTACCCGATCGACCTGCTCAAAAGCAAAAATCCGTTTGCCTTTCAATTAATTATGACGGTACAGCGGCCGGGATCGACCTGGGACGACCGGGTGATCGTCGACATTCAATCGCACCTGTTCTATTACAGCGACACTCCGGTCAACCGGAACATAATCCCGGAGAAAATGATGGAAGGCTACTCCGAAGACAGCAATCCCGTGCAGATGCTCGTTACGCTCAAAAGTCCCGAACAGAAATAATCGTTGCCGCAAACGAAACCGGGAGCCTCCGAAGGGACTCCCGGTTCGTCTATTACCGAAACTGTTAATATCTGTCGCAGCGAATTTCGAAAAACGCCTGCGGATGCAGGCAGACGGGACACTTTTTCGGAGCCTCCTTGCCGACATGGATATGGCCGCACTCCAGACAGCGCCATACGATCTCCTCCTCCTTATGGAAAATCCGGTCGGCCTCGAGGGTTTCGTACAAGCCGCGGAAACGTTCTTCGTGGGTTTTCTCGATCTCGGCGATCTGGTAGAAGCGCATCGCGATCTCACGAAATCCTTCGGCCTCGGCCACCTTGCCGAAACCGGGATACAGATCCATCCACTCGTCGTACTCGCCCTGGCGCGCCTCTTCGAGGTTTTGCAGCGTCGTGCCGATGATCCCGGCCGGATACGATGCCGTGATCTCGACCATGCCTCCTTTCAGGAACTCGAAATAAATCTTGGAATGCCTCAATTCGTTGTGTACGGTCTCTTCGAAAAAGTCGGCGATTTTTTCATAACCGTCCTTGCGGGCCTGTTTCGCATACATGCGGTAACGGTTGGCGGCCTGCGACTCCCCGGCGAACGCCTTCAGCAGGTTCTGTTCGGTCAGACTGCCGATCAAATCTCTTTTTTCCATAATTCGGTCAATTAATAATTATTAAACGGGTGTTTGCTATATGGTATTAAATTTGTTATTATCTTTGGTACAATCAATTTATACAATCACAATGTCAATCATCAATACTTTATTACTTATGGTACATGTACTGCCCCAGCTCCCCTACGCGGCGGATGCGCTTGCTCCGAAGATGAGCAAAGAAACCATCGAATATCATTACGGAAAACATCATCAGGCTTATGTCAACAACCTGAACAACCTGATCCCGGGCACTCCGTACGAGAACATGCCGCTCGAGGAGATCATCGTCAAAGCCGAAAGCGGCCCGATCTACAACAACGCCGCACAAGTGTGGAACCATACGTTCTTCTTCTTCACACTCTCACCTACTCCAAAATCGATGCCAAGCGGCAAACTGGCCGAAGCGATCAATCGTGATTTCGGTTCTTTTGATGCTTTTAAAGAGCAATTTACGAAAGCGGCGGCCGGGCTGTTCGGCTCGGGATGGACATGGCTGGCGGCCGACGACAACGGCAAACTGTCGATCGTGTCGGAATCGAACGCAGGCAATCCGCTGCGCAAGGGACTGCATCCGCTGCTGACCGTCGACGTGTGGGAACACGCCTACTACATCGATTACCGCAACGTGCGGCCCGATTATCTGAAAAATTTCTGGGAACTGGTCGACTGGAACACCGTCGAAAAACGATACGAAAAATAATTCCGCCCCGTGCGGGACATTCGCCGAAAAGGACCGCAGCAAAGTCGCATCCGGCCTTTTTGTTCGATCTGCCTCCGGGCGTTTCGCCCGACGCGGCAAGCGGCTGCACTTTCCCGGAAATACGCCCCGGCAACCCCGCCGCTAAATTTCTCCTTTCAGATCCCGCACATCGCTGCCTGCGGGGTTCTGAAATACCCGCAAGCCGAATTCCGGGATAACCGCCAGCACATGGTCGAACACATCGGCCTGTACTTTTTCGTAAACCGTCCACTCGGTCACTTTCGAAAAGAAATAGAGTTCGACGGGCAACCCCTTCTCGGTCGGCTGCAACTGGCGCACCATCAGCATCATCTCCTGGTTGATTCCGGCAAGGCTGCGCAGGTAGCGTTCCAGATAAGCGCGAAACACGCCCAGATTCGTCTGGTGCAGGCCGTTGACCGGTTCCGGATCGTTCTCCACCCCGGCTTGCTCGTTGCTCTCGGCGATCAGGCGTTCCGTTTCGTCGATGTAATCCTTCAACAACCGGATTTTCCGAAAGCGGTCGAGCATCTCCGGCGTACAGAAACGGACGCTGTTCATGTCGATATTGACCGACCGCATCACGCGCCGTCCGCCCGAATCCTGCATCGGGCGCCAGTTCTGGAACGAGTCGCTGATCAGCAGGTACGGCGGCACGGTGACGATCGTATTGTCCCAGTTACGCACTTTCACCGTATTCAGCGTCACTTCGGTCACCCGGCCGTTGACGCCGTATTTCGACATCGAGATCCAGTCGCCCACATGCAGCATATCGTTTGCGGTCAACTGGATACCGGACACGAGTCCCATAATGCTGTCCTTGAAGACCAACATCAAGATCGCTGCCGAAGCGCCCAGCCCGGCCAGCAGCCGCGCCGGCGACTTGTCAATCAGGATCGATATAATGAGTATGATGCAAACGAAAAAGGCGATCACCTGTCCGGTCTGCATCAGTCCTTTCAGCGGTTTTCCCTGCAATTCCTCCTTCTGGTCGGCCACATCGTGCAGCGCTTTGAGAAAAGCGTTGACAAACCGCAACACCACGGCGATCACGTAAATCAGCAGCAGTTTCAGCACGAACGCCACCATGCCGGATTCCGGCGGAAAGGCCAGCGGCAACAGGAAATAGATCAACACCGGCGGCACGATGTGACACAGCCGCCGCAGCACCCGGTCTTCGAACAGGATATCGTCCCAGGTCGCCTTGGTGCGCGCGACGATCCGCTTGACCACCCGCAGCAACAACTGCCTGCAAACGAAGTCCGACACGAAAGCGATCGCCACGATAAAACCCAGCACCACCCAGCGGTCCCATACATCGGCCGTCTCCACGGAAAAACCCAGTTCCCGCAGCACCCCGTACATCCATTCGTCTACAACCGGCTCCATAACAGTCTGTTTATAAATTCGTTCCGCAACAACGCCGTCCGCCTACACGTTGAACAGGAAATGCATGATATCGCCGTCCTGCACGACGTACTCCTTGCCTTCGATGGCGATCTTACCCGCTTCGCGGCACGCTTTTTCAGAACCGAGACGCACGTAATCGTCGTATTTGATCACCTCGGCGCGGATAAAGCCGCGTTCGCAATCGGTGTGAATGATCCCGGCGGCCTGCGGCGCCTTCGTTCCTTTCGCATACGTCCAGGCGCGGGTTTCGTCCGGGCCGGTCGTAAAATAGGTTTCGAGATTCAACAGACTGTACGCCGCCCGGATCAACCGGTTGACGCCCGATTCTTTCAGTCCGACCTCCTCGAGAAACATCTGTCGCTCCTCGTAAGTATCCAATTCGGCGATATCGGCCTCGGTAGCGGCCGCTACGATCAGCAGTTCGGCATTCTCTTCGCGGATCGCGCCGCGTACCGCCTCTACATGAGCATTCCCACCAACCGCGCTTTTTTCGTCCACGTTGCAGACATAGAGCACCGGCTTATCGGTCAGCAGATGCAAATCGTAGACCAGCTTGCGGTCTTCCTTGTCCAGTTCGACGGTGCGGGCGCTTTTGCCCTGCTCCAGCGCCGACTTGTAACGCGACAGGATGTCGAACAGCCGTTTGGCGCTCTTATCCCCGGTCGCAGCCTGCTTCTGCACTTTGGCAATGCGGCTCTCGACCGTTTCGAGGTCTTTCAGTTGCAGCTCGGCGTCGATGATCTCCTTGTCGCGGACGGGATCGACACTGCCGTCTACGTGCGTGATGTTGTCATCGTCGAAACAGCGCAGCACATGAATGATAGCGTCCGTCTCGCGGATATTGGCCAGAAACTTATTGCCGAGACCCTCGCCCCGCGAAGCCCCTTTGACCAGCCCCGCGATATCGACGATCTCGATGGTCGTAGGGATCGTCTTTTTCGGATTGTCGATCTTTACCAGGTTCACGATCCGCTCGTCGGGCACCGTAATCACGCCCACGTTAGGCTCGATCGTGCAAAAAGGAAAATTCGCCGATTGCGCTTTCGCATTCGACAGGCAGTTGAACAGGGTCGATTTGCCGACGTTCGGCAGCCCCACGATTCCGCATTGTAAAGCCATCTATATTGTTTTTAATAATTTCGACAGAGTGACAAAGGTACAAAAATATGCAATTCGCCGCCCCACCTTCTCCGAAGAATTATCCCCGCGACGACATCCCCGGAACGAGATTCTGCAATTTTTAACACTTAATCGGCGTCAAGATTTGTATTAAATCCGAAAATGTTGCATCTTTGTGCTGCAATTCGAAGACCGCCCCTGTAGTTCAATGGATAGAATGGCAGATTCCGGTTCTGGTGATATGGGTTCGATTCCCGTCGGGGGTACTAATAGCGTTGACAATCAACGCTATTTTTGTTTCCGAATACCGTACGCGGTACTTTCTGAAAGAGAAAGTGTTTTCTGAGATATCACATTCGCCTGCAAACTTCAAAATTTTCCAATTAACTTACGATAATGACGACGACGCTTAGAACCACCGCCTTTGTATTGAACTTGCTGGCTACCGTTAGTCTGCTATCCTCCTGTACCGTACAGCCTGAAACGAAAGTGTGGCTGGATGAAGATTTTTCACAGGGACAGGCTCTTTCCGGATGGAAATTTACGCCCGAAACGTCATGGAGCATAGATACTTTGGAAGGAGTGATCGGAAAAGGCTCCCTTAAAGTGGCAGGGGACGGCATGAAAAGTTATGCCGACGCTTCCGTTACTTTCGAATTCGACTCCCTCCGGGGGGAATTCATGCGCCTGGGGGGATGGGTTAAAACGGAGAAGGTAAATTACCGGCGGGACGCCATTGTAGAGCTTACTTTTTCGGGAGAAGGATTCACATATACACTCTCCCAATACAATCGGAATACACCTTTCAGCTATCTCGAACGTACGTTCAGGGTTCCGCCGGGACTGGATAAAGGCACTCTTACGATAAAATTCTATGGTTCTGCGGGTACGGCCTGGATAGACGGTCTGAGACTGGAATCCGTAGACGAACCGCTTATCGCGGAACTCCCGAAAGAGAACCGCTACGACATCGTCGAAAAGCGCCTCCGCTCCGACGGCAATTGGGCGGCGCCCGAGTTACCGTACAGGATAACCGGCAGCACCGACGACAACAGCGCCGGAGCGCCCGTATGGGCGGATCTCGATTTTGCGAGACTATTGCTGGCGGCGGGGCAAAACCGGCCCGTAGATCCCGCTTCCGTACGTATTTTCGTCGTAGACACGGATGGAAAGAAAACCGACTGTCCCGTCTCTTTCGGCGATCCGCTGTCGTCGCTGAGCGACCATTACCTGCGCAACGGCACCCTCAAGTGGAAAGCTCCCAAAGGAGCCGCCGGATACGAGATATACTTTGCCGCCTCCCATGCGGAAGGTCCCCGACCGCAGGCCGGAAACCTCAACCTCGGAGTCGGCGAACTGCTGACCTACGATGCCTCGGAGCCTAACATGTCATGGCTCGGATGGCCGGGCATGCAATTCGAAGCGGTCGATGCGGACGGAGACGGCGATTTCGATATTTATGGGATAAGAACGGACGGGGGAACCTGGTTGCAACGCAACATAGGCAGCAACAGCGAACCCAGGTTCCTGCCCCGCAGCCGTGCCCTGCCCACCGACCGACTTCCGTCGCCGGAACTTTCGTATATAACGCTCGACTGGGATGGCGACGGCGTGTCCGACCGCGTCCGATTCCGCAGGCATCCGCGCACCAACCGTTACCACAATATGAAAGGAGACATCGTTGTGGAACTCACCCGTAACGGCAAACGTACGCCGCAGGTCGTTCATACTCCCGACGGCCGTCCCGTTGAATTTCCCAATTCGTCATGGTCTGCGCTGAAGGCGGCAGATATGGATAACGACGGCCGTCCCGACCTGCTGGTAGGCACGGCCAACAGCGACTTGTTCGTATTGACGAACAAAGGTGTGGACGGCGAGCTGCCTGTTGCGGAAGTGAACAAAGTACCTTTCGGATATTTCGGTGACGATCCATATATTTCGGGTGACATGTCGCTCAAACCCTTCCCTTTGGATTGGGACGGCGACGGATACACCGATATCGTATGCACGGCATGGCAAGGATTCTACTGGCTGTTCCGCAACAAGGGCGTTCAGGGCAGTCTCGAATTCGAAGAGCCGATAAGATTCTTCCAGCAAGGCGGGGTACTCGTGCATAACGACTCGCCGACCCCCTACGCCGTGGATTGGGACGACGACGGCGACCTCGACCTAATATCGGGAGGATGCGGCGGCAACATCATGCTGTTCGAGAACACCGGGACGCCTACCCAGCCGAATTATAAAGGCGGCGTATTCTTGCAAGACGATTCCGGGGAGCCATTCTTTTTCAATGCCGTGGAGAACGGCGGTACCGTACAGGGCATGGAAGAACAGTATTGGGGATACCTCTCATGCGTTCCGAGGGATGTGGACGGCGACGGCGACCTGGACATCATTATTTCCGACTGCCTGGGCAAAGTCCGGTGGATAGAGAATACCGGGACGCGACAAAAACCGGTACTGTCGAAGAATGTACGCAATTTCTATTACGGGAGCCAGCCGCTCGTGACCCCATGGCGCAACAGGCCCGGCGTCGCCGACTGGAACGGAGACGGGCGACTGGATTTTATAGTACTGGACGACCGGAGCGACCTGGTGATGTATTCGCAGTCCGCACATAATCCGGAAGTCTTGGAAAACAAACGCAAACTGCGCAAAGCCGACGGCTCGGTTTTCCATATAGGACGCCTGACCCACCCCGGCGGTCAGGGACGTTTCAATATGGACGTCGCCGATTGGAACGGAGACGGTCGTTTAGACCTGATAATGGGCGAGCCGCGCAATTACCTGGGCGGCGGAAACATGACTATCGCCATAAATGTCGGCACGAACGAAGATCCCGTATTCGAATACGATTATATGATGGCGCGCGGCGGTTACTTTGTGGAATGGACCGGTTCCGACGGCCATGACGCCTGGCACTGTTGTATGCCATGCGTGTTCGATTTCGACGGCGACGGCCGCCCCGACCTGCTGGTGGGTACCGAATCGGGACGCATATCGCTCTACTCTCACGATTATTTCGACGGCGAAAAATTCCCAATATTCAAAGCTGCGAATTTTGACCGCAAACAGGGGAACAAAGTCTTCAGGATACTCGATTTCGAAAACCTGAGAGAAAAGACAAAGGGCCTCAATACGCGCAACGTCCAATTACAGAAACTGCCGGAACAATCGGAGGAATACCTGACGGGCGAAGGTATCAAAGTCGAAATAGTCTCCCCGACCGTGGGCATCGTATTGTCCGGCAAAGTCCCTTACGTCGCGACGGTCACGGGAAATAAATCTGTCACGGGAGTCGATTTTTATATTAACGGAGAAAAAATTTGCACGGAAAAATCCGCTCCTTACGTGGCCTACGGCGACGACAACTTATGGGATACCGCCGAGGTGCCGGACGGGCACTGCATCCTGAAAGTAATCGTACATACGGCCGACGGGGAAAGTTATGAAACGGAAAGCGGGTTCGAAGTGAAAAACAAATAACATCAAGGTCATAGATCTCGTCAAAATAATCTGAAAATCAACGAATAAATTAACGACGGCTTTCAACAAAAACAGAGCGGGAAATTCGCTCCATTTTGACGTATTTTTAACATTTCTGTTCGCACGTAGTCGTATTATCTCACTTAAACAGACCGAAGGTAGGTTCAAATAAGGCGTAAAGGGAGTCCCTTTACGCCTTACGAACATCTATGCGGTACTACCGACCGAAAAATCCCGAAAAACACGTTGTCGCGATTAATCGCTATTTTTATAAAATATCTTCCGTTCACGTTCGTCAGGGAATACGGGCGAACATTCGCCCGCGAAGAACAAAACGACAAAAACACGATACCATGAAAAACAAATTTCTGAGAGGCCTGATCGGAACGTCGATCTTCATCGCCGTATTCGGCGCGGCATCTACCGCGGTCATGTTGCTGTGGAACTGGCTCGTCCCGCAAATCATCGGCTGGACGGCCGTTACCTTCTGGCAGGCGGCGGGCCTGGTGCTGCTGAACAAACTGTTGTTCGGCGGGATGGGAAGGCACTGTTTCGGCATGAACGCCCTCCGCCGGTCAGGGCCCACCTTCCCCACATGGAAAGAGCGCGCCGCGATGCGGGACAGGATCCGGGCGATGGGCAAAGAGGAACGCAGGGAGTACATCCACCGGCAGATGTTCGGCTGCGGCCCGGATCAACCGGAAAAAACTGACCATGACAGCCGTTAAAAAGAAACGGAGACTCGACTCCCGAAGCGACCTGCCGCTGGTCTACGATCAGTACAAGCCGGAGCCCGAAGGGTATATCCGACGTAGGATGGACTCGGCGGAAGATACAGAAGACATCCTCCAGGACGTTTTCTACAAACTGACGAAAACGGATCTGCAGGAGAACCCCATCGAATACCTGTCGGCCTGGCTCTACCAAGCGGTTACAAACCGCATCATCGACCGCCGGCGAAAGAAACGGGAGCAGGCGCTGCCCGAAACCCGGCAGGAAAACGAGGACGAATATTTCCTCGACTCGCTGTCGGACTTCCTGGCCGACGACGGGAACGATCCGGAGATCATGTTCCGCAACGAACTGATCCGGGAAGAGATCGAAGTGGCGCTGTCGGAGCTTCCGCCCGAGCAACGTTCGGTATTCGAACTCACCGAATACGACGGGATTCTCTACAAAGAGATCGCCGAAACGACCGGGGTTCCCGTTCCCCACGCTGTTGTCGCGGAAACACTACGCGATCGGCCTCCTCCGCAAAAGGCTACACAGCTTTACCGGGAAATCGTCCCCCGATAGCGGACCGCCGGAACGAACCGACCCGTCAAAACGACGGAATCGCTTTCAGATGCGCGCCGCCGTCGGCCTTAAAATAGGAGTTATCGGCCCCTACGTTCGATTTGACGATGTGGTAATACAACGTGCCGTACAAATGGTTGTCCGGATCGTCTACAAAACAGCGGTAGTTGAAATCGACCGGCTTCTGACCGCTGTTCACCTCGATGCCTACCTGTTCGATTTTCAAAAAAGCGTCCCCAACGCCGTGTCCGGCGAACTCCACGTTCAACGACGAAACGATGTTCGCACAATTCTGGGCGTGGATCCGACCGAACCAGGCGGAATGATCCATTCTCGAAAAGACGAAAGCGTTGTCGCAGTTCCACGCCGACAGGTTGTTTCCGTTCGCATGTTCGGAAAAGACGAAGCCGAACCGGAAGGCGCTTTTGACACAGATATTCCGGAATTCCTGCTCCGGATTGCACCAGGTGCGCGGAGCGATGAATCCGGCCGAATAGTGCCCGTCCCCGGTCGGCGAGGTCAGCGCCATATTTCGGGTCGACGAATAAATCAGGATATTATCGGTATATACGGTCGCCGCATAGGCCATGTTCACACCGGACAGGTACGGGTATTTTCCCGCTTCGGCTTTCACCTGGAACGCGAGATCCTGCAGCCTTACGACCGCCTGGTTCAGCAGATAGAGATTGTCTCCGGCTCCGGCGGCCAGGACGGATACGGGGGCTTGCGCAGGATCGGTCTGCAACTCGCCGACCGCGTCCGAAACCAGGACGGTGCCGTTTTTCCACACTTCGGCTTTATCCTCGGTCGTATGACTGGCATACGAGCACGGGGTAACGACGCTATTTTCGCCTTACAGCCGGATCATCACGTAATCGCGGCGGCCCGGACTTTGGCGGGGCTTCACGATCAGGTGGGCCCGCACTTTGCACGTATCCTGTAGCGTAGCGAGTCGGTACAGGCCGTTCGGGAAATAAACCGTACCGCCCCCGTGATCCACCGCATAATCCAGGGCGGACTGGATGGCGCGCGTATCGTCGGTCACGCCGTCGCCGCCAGCTCCGGAATTTTTCACA
>OGRO01002818.1_pt1 | contig 13053 bp, 4 predicted proteins | sample 1553451 | NCBI WGS metagenome assembly OGRO01 (sample SAMEA2580021, study PRJEB22360) | human gut metagenome
CGGCAGCGTGCCGGAGTCCCTGCGCGCACACGGCATCGTCGCTATCGAGGGCGTCGACACCCGAGCCCTGGTGCGCCACCTGCGCGACAATGGCTCCAAGATGGGCATTATCTCGACCGAGGTCCTCGACATCGACGAGCTTGCCGAGCGCTTGGCCTCTGCTCCCACGCTGGTGGGGGAGAACCTGGTCAAGACCGTGAGCTGCCTTGCGCCCCATCCGTTCGCCGGGAGCGATCTGCCTGCCGAGCATGGCTTTGCGCTTGCGGCCCCCGCTCCCGCCCGCCACAACGTGGTCGCGTACGACTGCGGTGTCAAGCGTGGCATCCTGGAGGGTCTGGTCCGTGCTGGCTGCGCCCTCACCGTCGTGCCGTGGGATACACCCGCGCGTCAGGTACTCGACATGAATCCCGATGGCGTCTTTTTGTCCAACGGTCCCGGCGACCCCGATGCCGTGGCAGAGACCTACGAGCAGGTGCAGCAGCTGATCGGAAAGGTGCCCGTCTTTGGCATTTGCTTAGGTCACCAGATGATCAGCTTGGCATGCGGCGCCCAGATGGAAAAGCTCAAATTCGGTCACCGTGGCGGTAACCAGCCGGTTATGAATCTGGTCAGCCGCCGCGTGGAAATTACCGCGCAAAACCATGGCTTTGGCCTGCTGTTCCCCAGCTTGGGCAAGCTTGTCCCCGAGCTTTCGGGCGGCGAGACCGAGCATGCGGCCGACGGCAATCTGCGCGTCTGGGTGCGCCGTGGTATCGCGCCCGTCGTGATGAACGAGCGCTTTGGCCGCATTCGCCTGACGCACGTGAACCTCAACGACGGCACCGCCGAGGGCATTCAGCTGCTCGACGCCCCGTGCTTCTCGGTCCAGTACCACCCCGAGGCCTCGCCCGGTCCCACCGATGCCCACTATCTCTTTACCGCCTTTACGCGACTCATGGACGGCGAGGAGAACTACCTGGACATCGACACCGCGAAGGACCGCCTGCAGGGCTGGAACTTTGCCGACAATGGTTCCGCCACGACCGAGACCGAGGAGAACTAACATGCCTAAGCGTACTGACATCAAGCGTATCCTCGTCATTGGTTCGGGTCCCATCGTCATTGGCCAGGCCTGCGAGTTCGATTACTCCGGCGCCCAGGCCTGCAAGGTGCTCAAGGAGGATGGCTTTGAGGTCATCCTGGTCAACTCCAACCCGGCGACCATCATGACCGACCCGGGCCTGGCCGACCGCACCTATGTCGAGCCCATCACCGCCGAATTTATCGAGCGCGTGATCAAGAAGGAGCGCCCGGACGCGCTGCTGCCCACGCTGGGCGGCCAGACCGGTCTGAACGCCGCCGTCGAGCTGGCAAAGGACGGCACGCTCGACCAGTACGGCGTCGAGATGATCGGCTGCGACCTTGCTGCCATCGAGCGCGGTGAGGACCGCAAACTCTTTAACGAGGCCATGGCCGAGATCGGCCTGGAGGTCGCGCGCTCGGGCTATGCCTACAGCGTGGCCGACGCCGAGGCCATCGCCGAGCGCGTGGGATATCCCTGCGTGCTGCGCCCGAGCTTTACCCTGGGCGGCGCCGGCGGCGGCATCGCGCGCGACGAGGATGAGCTCGTCCGCATCGTCTCCCAGGGGCTGGAGCTTTCCCCGGCCGGCGAGGTGCTCGTGGAGGAGTCCATCGAGGGCTGGAAGGAATACGAGATGGAGGTCATGCGCGACGCGGCCGGCAACGGCATCATCGTGTGCTCCATCGAGAACCTGGATCCCATGGGCGTGCACACCGGCGACTCCATCACCGTGGCCCCGGCCCAGACGTTGACCGACCTGGAGTACCAGCGCATGCGCGCCGCGTCGCTGGCGGTGCTCGAGCGCGTGGGCGTGGCCACGGGCGGCTCCAACGTGCAGTTCGCCGTGCACCCCGAGACGGGCCGCATGGTCATCATCGAGATGAACCCCCGCGTGTCGCGCTCCTCGGCCTTGGCGTCGAAGGCCACGGGCTTTCCCATCGCGAAGGCGGCGGCCCGTTTGGCTGTGGGCTACACGCTCGACGAGATCGTGAACGATATGACCGGCACCACGCCGGCCTGCTTCGAGCCCTCTATCGACTATTGCGTTGTGAAGGCCCCGCGCTTCGCCTTCGAGAAGTTCCAAGGGGCCGACGACACGCTGACCACCCGCATGAAGGCCGTGGGGGAGGTCATGGCCGTCGGGCGCACTTTCGAGGAGGCGCTGGGGAAGGCTCTGCGCTCCCTGGAGACGGGCCGCGCCGGTTTCGGGGCCGACGGGCGCGGGGAAGAGGCGGCGCTTTCCGACGAGGAGCTCTTCGCCGCGCTCTCGCGCCCCACGGCCGAGCGCATCTTCTTGGCAGCCGAGGCCCTGCGCCGGGGCATGAGCGCGGAAGAGCTGCACGAGCGCACGGCCATCGACCCGTTCTTCTGCGCGCGCATGGCCGATATGGTGGCCGTGCAGGAGGCCCTGCGCGGGTGCGCCTTGGAGGACATGGACGCCGAGGCCTTCCAAATGGCGAAGCGCTACGGGCTCTCCGACGCCGAGATCGCCGTGCTCACGGGGTCCGACGAGCGCACGGTGCGCGCGTGCCGCAAGATCCTCGGCGTGCGCCCGGCCTTCAAGACCGTGGACACCTGCGCGGCGGAGTTCCCCACGAAAACCGCTTACCACTACAAGACCTACGACGCCGACGAATCCGAGGTGGCGGCCAAGGAGCGCCCGCGCGCCCTCATCCTGGGCGCCGGGCCCAACCGCATCGGCCAGGGCATCGAGTTCGACTACTGCTGCGTGCACGCCAGCTACGCGCTGGCCGACGCCGGGTACGAGACCATCATGGTGAACTGCAACCCCGAGACGGTCTCCACCGACTACGACACCTCCGACATGCTATTTTTCGAGCCGCTCACCTACGAGGACGTCATGGACGTCATCGACGCGACTGATCCCGACGGCGTCGTGGTCACCCTCGGCGGTCAGACGCCGCTGAAGTTGGCCCGCGCTTTGGAAGGGGCCGGGGTGCCCATCATGGGCACGAGCCCGGACGCCATCGATCTGGCCGAGGACCGCGACCGGTTCGCCGCGCTGCTCGATTCCCTCGACATCGCCTACCCGCGCTCGGCCATGGCCGCAGGGCTCGATGAGGCCCGCGCCGCCGCCCGCGAGATCGGCTACCCGCTGCTCGTGCGCCCCAGCTACGTGCTCGGAGGCCGGGGCATGGGCATCGTCTACGATGATGAGGGGCTCGCCCGCTACGTGGCCGAGGCGACGGCCGTCTCCCCGGACCACCCGGTATACCTGGACAAGTTCCTGGAAGGCGCCGTGGAATGCGACCTGGACGCCCTGTGCGACGGCGAGGACGTGTACATCGGCGGCATTCTGGAGCACATCGAGATGGCCGGCATCCACTCGGGCGACTCGGCCTGCTGCCTGCCGCCCTTCTCGCTGTCGGCGAAGGTGCAGGACGAGATGGCGAGCGTCGCCCATCGGATCGCGCTGGCCTTGGGCGTGCGCGGCCTGGTGAACATCCAGTTCGCCGTGAAAGACGGGGTCGTCTACGTCATCGAGGCCAACCCTCGGGCGAGCCGCACGGTGCCCTTCATCTCGAAGGCCACAGGCGTGCCCTTGGCGAAGCTCGCGAGCCGCATCATGGCGGGGGAGAAGCTGGCCGTGCTCAACCTTCCGGAGCATTTCGCGAAGCCGGGCCGCTACTTCGTGAAGGAGGCCGTCATGCCCTTCGGGCGGTTCCCGGGAGCCGATGCGCTCTTGGGCCCGGAGATGCGCTCCACCGGCGAGGTCATGGGCATCGCCGAGAGCTTCCCGGCGGCCTACATGAAGACCCAGATGGCCATCGACTACGCCGAACCGGAGGGTGGCGTGGCCTTCATCTCCGTGAACGATCAGGACAAGCGCGCCGTGGCCTTCATCGCGCGGGAGCTCGTGCGCCTTGGCTTCTCGCTTCTGGCCACCGAGGGCACCGCGGCCGTGCTGCGCGCCTCCGGCGTGCCCTGCGAGGTGACCGGCAAGATCCACGAGGGGGCAAGCTCGGTGGTGGACGCCATCGCCGCCGGCGAGATCTCGCTCATGATCAACACCCCGCTCGGCGTGGCCACCCGCGACGACGGCTACGAGCTGCGCCGCGCCGCCGTCCGCCACGGCATCACCTACGCCACCACGCTCGCCGCCGCCCAGGCCCTCATAGCCGGCATGCAAGCCGCCCGCGCCGGCGAGCTCGACGTCGCCCCCTTGCAGGAGCTGTAGAAAGCCACCTCCTCGTGTCATCCTGAGCGAGGGCTGGAGTCGAAGGATCTCTGTTGGCCGGAAGGCCCTTCGACTCACTTCCCTTGCTCTGGATGACGTGGGACTCTTCTCGCTTTCGGTTTTTAAAAGGCGAAAGGAGTCGTCGAAAGAGATCCCATACGGTGGTCGCACTTATGCTTTTAGCAGTGCGGCCAGTATTTTCTTTGCGGCCCCGCGTGAAAGTTTAGCCTGTCTTGTCTGATTGTAATAGTTTGCGATGCACCCATAGCAACAGGTTTCTTCTCCGCAACCGCAATGGCCGTCAACTACTTTATATGCCTCTTGAGCAAGCTCGACGACTCTATCACTGAGTTGACGCGCATGGCCAGCTCCTCCCGGGACGTCATCGTAAATAAGAAGGGAAATGCCATGTGTCTCGTTTTCGTACATGGTTCCGCCAAGCTCAGTCTCAGGTACTTCGAGAATCTTAGCAGCAGCTGTGAATAAAGCCCACATTACAGCTTCCCAGTCGTCGTTAATAAGGCTGGGTGCATCATCGATATCGAAGACCAGTTCAAGAACATCGCTTACGAAAGATGTACCAAGAGCGTCGTAGCGCATGATTATCGGGGTAATTCCGCTCTTCTTGCACCAGTAGCTGTGCTCAATGCTCTCAGCCCCAATGCCAGCACTGTTGCAGTAGCTGCAGACGTGGAAACCTGCTGATGGGTTGTTTAGAACGCAGAGTTGGCCATTTTCTGCGTATCTTTTCCTCACTGTTCCTCCAGGAAAATTGACGTTTGTGGTAATTGCCTCACTAGGCCAATGCTGGCTGAAGTGAACGGATGTGTGCCCTCGCGATCTTGGCTTTCTGAGGCCGACCCCCTTCTCGCTCTCTTCGCCAACGAAGCCGTATGACGGAATAAGCATCTTTTTGTTAAGCAGGAGTTCATTGTGGCATACAGGACACTCACCTTTATCGCTGTAGTTTTCTATCGGCCAGACGAAAGTTCCGCAAGTGGGGCATTTTCCGTATCGTCGGACTTGAAGCTCTTGGCCTTTGGGCTTCTTGACGCCTACGGATTTCCAAAGGGTTTTACCTGCAACGATTTCTGAGCCAGGCGCATATTCTCTGATAGCTTGGCGCATACCTCTGGAAAGAGATAGCCTGTTCTCTTCAACGGATTGTTGTATTACGGGAAGATGGAGTTCTACGAGGTCGGTCGGAAAACCATATTTTGGAAGGATGCCATTTTCCGCTAGGACAGCAATGGTTTTTTCCTTTTTAAGCGCGTCTCTGGATTTGAATAAGCTTGAGGTCAACCGATCATTGACGTCTATATTCTGCTCAATACCTTCTTGGATTCGTTCAAAGTCAGCATGCTTGAGGCTATGAGCAATCGGTAATCTACCTCCTTCTTTTCCATTGCGCCAATCAAGAGGGTTTACGAGCTTAGCGACCCATTTCCACCTCTCTACTCCGATCTCATTTGCGACTGAAAGATTTTGGGGAATGATTCGTGCGATCTGCGATCGTATGCTATTGGGCCGTGATGCGAGATATGTCTGCAATTCCTTGAGGCCGTTTGGTTCCGCACTGGAGAGATCCATGAAGTCATTGTAGTCGTGGGAAAAATCCTTATTCAAAACCTCATGAGCATAACGGAAAAATTCAGACATAGCGACAGCGAAGACATGGCGTACGGCGATGGCTGCGTTGTCCAGATAGCACATAGGAACTCTTGTTTCACCGGCGATTATCTTTGCAGGATCGTTGAAATGCGCAATGTCGTGAGGACGAAGGCGCGCAAACGTGATTGCGTATCCAGGTTTTCCCGCACGACGTCCAACCCGGCCGGCCCGTTGGGTGTAGTTTGCAGTAGTAGGAGGAATATTTCTCATAAAGACGGCTCGCAAGTCGCCAACGTCCACGCCTAGTTCAAAGGTTGTAGTGCAACTGAGCACATTCACGTTTCCTTTGATGAAGTCGGCTTGGATTTCCCTTGCCCTTTTGGACGACAGCTGTGCTGTGTGTTCCTGAATGTCGAGGGGGAGAGCATCTTCTTGATATACTGCTTTGTAGTAACGATCTTTGTTTCTTGCTTCGGTGAACGTCGTTTTTACCATCGACCCCTCGCATTTCGTCGTGGTGCAGACTCCGTTCGTGTAAAGATGAGTCTCGCATCCGCATGCGTCGCATCGATATATAATATCGTCGTTCGAGTGGGGGCAGATTGTCCAGATATCTTTATTGAGCCTGAATCTTTCCTTGGTTCCAACAAGGTAACCCTCGCCTCTGAAGAATCCATCCAGATATTGTGCCGTAAACAGAAAGATGTCCTGCAATATCTTCAGGGTGCCCTCTTGGGAAAGCGTGATACCATGCACCTTCTTTGCATATTTTCGAACAAATGCGCTGCGTTTGTTCTCGGTTGTGCTTATCGAAGTGCCTGCAAATTGAATGGTATCTTTAGGACTGGTGACGTTGTCTCCCCCTAGGATTACCAGATTGCCGCGTTTTTCATGATTGTTCCTTAGGCTTGACACACCCTCAGGAACCTCAATGGCGTTGCGTTCACGAAGCAGCTCTAGGCATACTTTAGTAAAGAGAATGTAATCTTCGGAAGTGAGCCAATTTAGGCCGTTTCCATTGAGGTAATTGACGCGTCGAGCAATAATTTCCTGCACTTTGGGATTCGAGAAACCTTCATTAAATTCCGTAGGCTCAATTCTTATGATGCCTAAACCTTCGAGGCTGTTGCGGGAGTCCTCGGCAGAGAGCTCATCCAAGACCCAAGCGGTGGCCTGATCTTTTTTGTCGGAATCGAAAAGGTTCGGATACCTTTTATTGGCGGTGCTTGCTATCCAGTTCACAACGGCACTTGGTTTGCAGCCCCCTTCGTCTGAAGATTTCGCTTCTACGGCCTCTCTGATTAGTTGGCGACGAGTGATGTTCCCGTAAGTTCTTTCCATCGCTGGCACAAAGAAAGCCGCATCTTGACGCTTGTCTGAAAAGCAAATGACACTTCCTGCTCTGCGCTCTTCATGAAGGTCGACAAACCAATCGTCATCATCAGTCGCTTCAATATCAAAAGGCGGGATCTCTCTGATGAGGTCGTAGCATACGACGCTACCTGCAGCCTCGGGAGAAACCCTCATTGGTTGAATTGCTATACGGGACTGATATCCGCAATGACGGCAACGAGCCGTCTCTTCGTCTGCCTGTTTGCTCTCTGTCTGATTTAGCGCAATAGGTACACGTTGGGTGTCTTTGTGTTCAAATCGGTGAAGGCCGCCTACGGCCTCGTGATGCAGCGAACCACATATCGGGCAGAGCCACTGAATTTCTTCGTCGGCATCACGTTCGGATTCATTTGCGAGCAAACGATAATAGGCTCTTGGAAGGAATTCGTCATCAGCATCCGTTCCTTCATGGCGAGGATTCAGCCATGCTGATGCAACGTTTTCTGCAGACTTTTCCGTCCCTAATATGTAGGCCTGCCCGCAATGACGACAGACTGATACCTCGTATATGGGCGTGGCATTTTCATCATCATATTTTTCCGCGACGGTTTTGTAAGAGATGAGCTTGCGTGTGTTCAGATTTAGAAATATGCCTTCAGGGGCTCTTAAGAACGAATGGAAACGGCTTGTCAAAATGGGAATATCTTTAGAACGCCGTGCGCAAGAGAGCACCTCGACCATAGATGTTAGAATTTCGGCGTCGCTTTCATCTCCCGGTAGACCAGATATTTCCAATTCTCCGATTTGTCTAATGTCGGTGAGGTCGATGAGGTGTTCGCACTGTCTTATGAGCTTTGAAGCCGACTCTTCTCCGAGTAGTACTTTTCCAAGATCTATGAGTGGATCATCGCCTCTCATCCTAGACAAGATATTCTCGGGTACGCCAGAGGATTTGAGTGTTTCAACGATACCTTGTGCGTCTACGGCGTCAAGGTCGAAAAGAAGTTTACGAAGGTCAATCCATGTGGCTAATGGAAGCGCGCCCCACGGTTTTTCGTCCAAAGCATCCTGGGGACGGTCTATTTCCCCCGTCACTATGTCGAGATTGATCTCTTCATTGGAAAATGGTTCACCGAACAAGTCTTGGGCGAAGGAGGCAACCTTCGGCTTTTCTTCAGGTGACCCGATTGTTGCAGAAGTAGCATAACAATGGAGATGCGTAGGTTCGCTCGTTTCCGATTCAATTCGTGCTTTGAGACGGCGCAAGAGATACGCGATCTCGGTCCCAAGAGCTCCAGAGTAGACATGCGCCTCGTCGATCGCGATGTGACGCCAATTCCCTCCAAACGCTTTGCCGAACAGCGGAGCGTCTTCAGGTCGGAGAAGAAGATACTCGAGCATCGAATAATTTGTAAGCAAAATATTCGGCGGCTCTTTTCGTATCTTTTCGCGAGAGATGATCTCGTTAGGAAGTTTTGTTTGGCCAGGGTTTTCTTCTTTCCATTTCGTAAGAGCTTTTGACTCACGCTCTTCTGTGTCCCCGGTGTATCGCCCGAAAGTAATGTCAATACCCTTTAACAAAAGACGTAATCTTTTCAGCTGATCATTTGCCAGAGCATTCATAGGATAAAGAATCATTGCGCGCACGCCGTCGGAAGGGCCCCTTTTCTCGAACTCTTTTAGAATGTCATTGAGGATCGGAAGCAGAAAGCATTCGGTTTTACCCGATCCGGTACCAGTGGATACGACGTAATTGCGACCAGCTACAGCCTTTCTGATGGCTCTTACCTGATGAACGTATAAAGGACGATCGGGGTCGAAATTGTCCGCGTCGCCCCCACCAAGCTTCAACATGCTTTCGCAGAGGACGCCCTCGCCTACTAGTTCTGTCACGGTTTTATCTTTTCGATAGGGTGGAGCCGCTTCCAGAAATGGCCCCTTGGCAAGGTAACCAGGTTTGCGAAGGATTTCCTCAAGTTGACTCTGCAAATTGGCATCAGCGAAATGAATGGTAGTGGCTATGTACTCACGATACGATTCTTCTACCTTGCGCGCCGTTTCGATAGGGTTGAACTCTTCAGTCTGCGTCATGTAGGCCTACCTTTTCAGTGCGAATTCCGTGGCATATTCTCGTTGCGGGTTGCCGAACCAATCGCACGGCGATACCTCTACGATAATAGTTTTTTGCATATCCAAGAGCCTAACCACGCATTCGGGAAGAGCCAATTCCGTTGCTCCTGTTAGCGCAATAGCTTCGGCAATTGGCCTTCTACCCACTTTCTTTTTGAACTGGAAATTTACGTCGCAAGATGCTTTGCCTTCGAAGCGAAGTAGATGCTCTCCAGTACTAGTCACCAAAAGCCTCCAGTCAAGAATGCCGACTCCCTGTACGCAGTCGAGCAAAGAGGCATCGAGCCATGCTGGTTTGCGATATCCTTGAGTCACGTCGTCGCCGTATGCCAATGAGAGCTTCAAAGGAAGGCTGGACGGCGAGGAGTTGCTTGACTGTCTAAATGAATCGATATGACCGAATAGATTGAACGTGTGTACACCAGGTTGCTTGAGCTCCTTATAGAAGATGGGTTCCATATCGAGCATGACCATCGCTGCTCTGTTATACCTCCAACCCTTGGAGACGATCTTGAAATTGGCTGCACTTGGCCCCAGACTAAGAGCGTCCGCTAGGCAAATTGCATGAATCTTTGAAACGTGTGCAAGTTCGTCGGGAATCTGGATATCTATAGCCGCTAATGCTAACTTTGCTTCGGTCTTTTTGGCGCTTTCTCTTGAGTATATGCGAATATGCAAAAACTCATCCTTTAGAAGAGTCTTTGCGATGTACCTGTCCCAAGCGTTTATCGAATCAGTTCTCCCTTGTGCGTCCTCGACATCAATTGCAAGTACTGCTTGAAACGTGTACGTTGCGACTGCGATACCGAAGTCTAGATTGATCTCTGTCGGCCTGAAATCTTGGATGGGGATCGCTGAAAACTTGTATCTGAAAACCGTTTTACCGCCAGTTGATCTTTGCTTTGCCTCTATAATGCACTCTTCGATATGTCGATTGAACAAACTCGACTTCTGTGGATCGAGGACAACTCGCGCGGGACCCAGCTCGGCAGAGTTGTCCATTTGCGAAACGCGGCGCGGCATCGATATTCTCTGGCCGTCACAAATGCAAGCGATATCGAGGTCTTCGAGAGCGGACAATCCATCAATGGCCTCTATAGTTATGGACGGGAGAGCGCTGTTTGTGCCGATTTCGCTCGGGGCGTAACCATATAGATCAGTACCATTTGAGGTCTCCCCAATAATGCGTCTCCTATCGATTTTGGCCACATACCGTTCTTGCCATATCGCTACTTCTTCGCCGGTCGGTAGGCTTATAATTGAGCCAGATGAACCCGGTTCGACATCGTAGACGAAAACCTGGGTATCGTTCCATTCGCCAGTGGTTTCGTGCTCTGAGATCGCCGTCATGCCTTGGCCAGGCGCTAGTTTATAGCCTTCCTTGACGATGTAAGCAATGCGCCGTTTTTTAGAGATCCTCTCGTTTCGGCCGCGCAAGCGATAAATCCCCTTAGAATCCTTGATGAATTCGAAACAGCATGGCTTGCTTCTGGTGAATGTTTGACGAAGCGTGCCAGACTCTTCGAATTCTCCCGTTATGTCATTCTTCCTCATGAGCCTTAGTTCAACATCATATCGTGCTTGTGGATTCACGGCGATGCTGGTCGCTTCAAGTACGCATTTTCCGACACTGGCATCAAACGAAGAACTCTGCATTAGATTGCCATCAATATAGTAATCAATTCTTGCGCCGGCGAAATCAAGAGGGAACTGTCGACGGGGCCAACGCATAAACACAACACCTTCCGCAAGGCTTAATTGCAGGCTGGCCATGGGAAGGTAAATTAGCCGTCGCTTGCTACCTTGATTCTTGTACGAAGAGTGGTGTCTATGTTTTTCTGTCGGGGATGATATGTTGTCCTGGCACTTGCAGAGTGCTTCCATTGCGATTTCGGGAAGACCGAAGTTTGAAAGCATCGTGTAGCGACTCTTTATGCTTTCGTGTCTTTCGACTTCCTGTGCAGCTACGCGCATCGCAGCTTCAAATAGCGGCGCAATGGTTGAGTCTGGCGCTTTTCCTAGTATGTTTGCGACTGATTTTCTGGGGGCGAAGCGGCTTTCGGGATTCTTAAGTTCCCTAAGAATAGAGTGACCATCCATCTCGCCGCAAAACCCGTAGTCGCCTTTAGCAATCCCTCTTGCTAAAGGAAGAAGGGATCTATCCCAAAGGCTGGCCCATGAGTCAGCGGAGAGGCCACCGTGGAGGAGCGCGGTGTAAAAATAGTAATTTGTTTCTTCGTCTCGACCATAAAGAGGCATTCCTCGTCGTTCGATATGATCCACGAATATCTGCTTAAACGTGCTTTGAATATTAGTATCAAATCCGATGAACCCATTAAAGAAGTTGCCCCACAGGTTGCCTTCGCTGAAAGTGTTTCGAGCTCTATCTGCAACATATACCACAAAGGCATTGCGTAAATGCCTATCGATCAGATTCAGAGCGGCTCGTGGGTGGTTTGCGTAGTGAGTGAACATCTGCTGAAAAGCTTCGTTCAGCTCATCGAGGTCTGTGGGAAATTCCTCAAAGGCTTGGTACACCATGACATTTTGGAGCCTATCATCCAGTTCGTCAAAAGCCTCGCGAGCCCGATCCTCGAACCCCTTTAATGCCTGAGAAAAGGGAAGCGTGGGAAGGGAGACTGGACCATCATTAAGATATTGGGTACCCAAAACAGTTTGAGTTCGCCGCATTAGGGAGGCGACAGCCGAAGATCTGGTCTCAGAAATAATCCTATCTACTGCTACATCATCGATCTTCTTCTTGCGTAGAACGGAGATCGCGAATTCAGCAGGTGCATTATGATATTTTTCCTGCAGTTTTATGATTTCATCTGCATCTCCGGGGGTGCGGACAAAAAGTTGGACACTCCGGTGTCCGGATTGGAGTCCGCATGTACCCGTTGGAGACCAGGGAGCTCGCCGTGGAGGCCGTCGCGGCGGGGTTCAGCCTGACCGAGGCGGCCGAGCTGGCCGGCTGCAGCCGCACGGCCGTTGTAAATTGGGCGAAGGCGGCGGGCGTCGCCCCGCCGCCCCGCAAGAAGGCCGTATACTTGCCCTTCGACAGGAAGATGGAGCTCGTCGCGCGGCTGGAGGCCGGGGAGCGGGCCGCCGACCTCGCCGCGCTGCTGCGCGCGGGCATCTCCGGCAGCGAGTACATCACGCTTGAGGAGGAGCTCGAGCTGATCGGGCGCTACCTCGCCATTCAGGAGGTCCGCTTCGGCGACCGCTTCGTCTGTGAGCTTGATGTGGACGAGCGCTTCCAGCACTGCGTGGTGCCCAAGCTCATTTTACAGCCGCTGGTGGAAAACGCCATCATCCACGGCGTGGCCGACAGCGACGAGGGCTTCATCAAGCTCTGGGCGGAGGAGGACGCGGAGGGCTATCTGCTGCTCAAGGTGTCCGACAACGGCAGCGGCATCCCGCCGGAGGTGCTCGAACGGCTCAACAGCCATGAGCTTATTCCCGGCGGCCATCTGGGCCTGAACAACGTGGACCGCATCGTGCGCCTGAGCTACGGCGAGAGCTGCGGTCTGAGCGCATATCCGAACGAGGGCGGCGGCAGCTGCGTGCAGCTGCGGCTCCCGATGCAGAAAGGAGAGGACCATGCTCAAGGTACTGATCGTTGACGACGAGGCCGTGGTGCGCCGCGGCATCGTGCTCGGCATCGACTGGGCCTCGCTCGGCTGTGCCGTGGTCGGCGAAGCCGCCAACGGCGAGGAGG
>OGRO01002824.1_pt1 | contig 13042 bp, 11 predicted proteins | sample 1553451 | NCBI WGS metagenome assembly OGRO01 (sample SAMEA2580021, study PRJEB22360) | human gut metagenome
TATAATTTTAGTTTCTCTTACCCGTATGGCAAGGAATGATAAGAGATTTTTACGCGTTCACCGAGTCTCTGCAAGCCGCACTCTGCGGCTATGCGGCTATTCTTCCGCCGCGCCGTAAAGGTCATATTCCATATAATCGGATATTCTTACGTTTACAAAGCTTCCGGGAGCGATTTTCGTCTTTGAGGTGAAGAACACCTTTCCGTCAATCTCGTCGGAGTCCGCGTATGTTCTGCCGTAATACTGCTTGATTATCGGGTCATAGCCCTCCGTCAAAACCTCATAAACCGTGCCGACCCGCTTTTCGTTCAGCTCCTCCGAAACCGCAGACTGGTCAATCATAATAATTTCCTGTCTGTTTTTCTTTTCTTCCTCGTCAATCTGTCCGTCCATTGCCGCCGCCGGAGTTCCTTCCTCTCGCGAATATGCAAACACGCCGAGCCTGTCAAATGCGGTATCGGTCACAAACTCGCGCAGCTCGTCAAACTGCTCCGCCGTCTCTGTCGGAAATCCCGCAATCAGCGAGGTGCGTATAACAACGTCCGGAATCCTTTTGCGCAGCTTTTCTATAAGCTCCGTTATCTGCGTTTTGTTCGTTTTTCTGCCCATCAGCTTTAGTATTTTATCGTTACAGTGCTGAATCGGAATATCAAAATAGCTGCATATTTTTTCTTCCGCCGCAACCGTGTCAATCAGTTCGTCCGTCACAAGCTCCGGGTAGCAGTAGTGCAGTCTTATCCAGTGTACGCCGTCAATTCTGCAAAGCCGTTTCAAAAGCTCGGGCAGCTTGTACTCGCCGTAAAGGTCTATGCCATAGCGCGTAGTGTCCTGTGCTATTACAATAAGCTCCTTTGCGCCATCCGCCGCAAGGCGCTCCGCCTCCGCGGCAATATCCTCCATACTGCGGCTTCTGTAGCGCCCCCTTATTGACGGTATTACGCAGTATGTACAGTGGTTGTCGCAACCCTCGGCAATTTTCAGATATGCCATATATGGCGGTGTAGTCACCGTACGCGCCTTAGGCTCGCAACCCATATATTCCTCCGAGCAGTGGATTTCAGACGCATCCCCGCCCGTATATTTTGCAATATACTCCGCAATTTTGTCATATTCGTTTGTACCTATTATTATATCGATTTCGGGAATTTCGCGCTTAACCTCGTCCTTATAGCGCTGGCTCATGCAGCCGGTCACAACAAGGATTCGCTCCGGGTGCTGTTTTTTATAGGAAATATGCTCGAATATGCAGTCAATAGACTCCTGCTTTGCCGCGTCAATAAACGCGCAGGTATTGACTATCATTATATCCGCGTCTTCCTCGTTCTCCGTAATCTCATATCCGTTTTTCTCCAGTATTCCAAGCATCTGCTCTGCGTCAACAAGATTTTTTGAGCAGCCGAGCGAAACCAGTGAAACCTTCTTCAATCCCAATCACCTCTGTCATCATCGGGCTTTTGCACCCTTATATCAAGGTTTTCAAAGCACCGCCGTATATCGGCATAGCTGTAACCCCTTCTTGCCAGGTGCGCCTTTGCCTTCTCTATATCACGTCTGTCGGTAAAAACCGTGTTTCCGAAACGCAGCTGAACATATTCCTCAAGCTGTTTTTCGGTATCATCCTCAAATTCCGCAAGAGCCTTGTCAATAACGCTGCCCGCAACGCCCTTCCTCAAAAGTTCCTGCTTTATCCTATACTCGCCCTTCATGCCGATATTTATCGCGTCATGAACATAGCACCGCGCATACTCCGCGTCGTCAAGCACCCCCGCCGCGCAAAACTCGCCGACAACCTCCTCGGCAAGCTCCGTGTCAAAACCTTTGCGGACAAGCCTGTCCACAACCTCCTTGCAGGTATACATTCTTGACGAAAGCACGGACGCCGCATATCTTTTTGCTTTTTCCTTTTCCATAGCAATATCCGTCCGTTATTTTTTCTTTTTGACAGGCTTTGGAACCGGTCTGAAATCGGAAATTCCTTCCTCGCCCTCGCCGACAACCTTCGGTTCTGGAAGTCCCGCCTTTTCTCTTACAAGGCGCTCGATTTCTTCAAGCAGTTCCGGCATCTCCGTGAGCTTTTTCTTTGTCGCCTCTCTGCCCTGTCCGAGCTTGTCGTTTCCGTACGAATACCACGAGCCGGACTTCTTTACTACGCCGAAGTCCACCGCCGTGTCAAGTATATTGCCGACCTTTGAAATACCCTCTCCGTAGATTATGTCAAACTCCGCCTCCTTAAACGGCGGAGCAACCTTATTCTTTACAACCTTTGCCTTTGTATGATTGCCCTCCAGTCCTTCATCGCCCTTGATAGCCTCCTGACGTCTTACGTCAATTCTGACCGAAGCATAATATTTCAGCGCACGGCCGCCCGCAGTCGTTTCGGGGTTGCCGTAAACCGTTCCGACCTTCTCGCGGAGCTGGTTGATAAATATTGCCGTTGTATTTGACTTGCTGACAACGCTTGTCAGCTTTCTGAGCGCCTGTGACATAAGGCGCGCCTGAAGTCCGACATGGGAATCTCCCATAAGACCTTCGATTTCCTGCCGCGGCACCAGCGCCGCAACCGAGTCGATAACTATTACGTCAATCGCACCCGAGCGCACAAGCTGTTCCGTAATTTCAAGAGCCTGTTCTCCCGTGTCCGGCTGTGACACGATAAGGTCATCAATATTTACGCCGAGTCTTTCGGCATAGACCGGGTCGAGCGCGTGCTCTGCGTCAATAAACGCCGCCTCGCCGCCGAGCTTCTGCGCTTCCGCAACTATATGCAGCGCAACCGTTGTTTTACCCGATGATTCAGGTCCAAAAATCTCAATAATACGTCCGCGCGGCACGCCGCCGATACCAAGCGCAATATCAAGAGTCATTGCGCCGGTAGGAATTGCCTCTACCTCTACCTTGGTCTTGTCGCCGAGACGCATTACCGAGCCTGCGCCGTACTCCTTCTCTATCTGTCCGAAGACGCTTTCAAGCGCCTTTCTTTTTTCCTCCTGCATTTTATTCCCGCCTTTCTCCTTCAATTATATATGCAAGCTGTCCTCTTTTAATCTTCTTCATAGGCTTCGTCAACCGACAGCCCGTCATACGCTATCTTCACATGATACGGCCTGTCAAGCTCTGCAAAATACGCTTGCAGCTCCTTATGCGTCATTCCATTATCCCCTATATGCGTAAGATAAATGTCCGTATTTTCGTCTATCGTTTTATTCTCCCAGAGCCTGTCAAATGTTGCGATAGTGGTTGTAACATTCATATGCACCGGGCAGTAATTCATTCCATATTCTCCCGGGAACGTACACTCGCCGATAAGTATATCAAGGTGCTTTCCCTTCAGATACTCAAAGGTTTCGTCCGAATAATAACCCGAATCAAGTGCATAATACATCCGCCGACCGTCCGCCAAATCAATCACGTAGTTTGCGGAGTTTTTCTCAAAAACCGTATTATGTACCCCGCGCAGCGGCGTAACCCTGTGACCGCCGATATCAGCCGTTTCATAAAACGCGAGCTTTTTGAAAATCACGCTTTTTTCGCTCATATATTCCGCATTCTTATCAATCAGAGCAGGGGTCGTGTATAAAAACTCGTCCAAAGTCCTGTATGCGTCCTCGGTAAGATAGATTGTTATCGGTTTTTTCGGTCCCACCAACGCGGCGTCCCACCTTACCCAAAGCAATAGCGGGTTAAAATGATCCGAATGTGTATGCGTTATGATAAAATTCTCAACGTCAAACCATTCGTCCGCAAGCCTTGCAGCCTGTGCCGCATAGTCCTGACCTATATCAATCATGGTTTTTCTGTCTATTCTGAACGCGGAACGCAGTCTGACCTCCTTGCCGCCGACTTTTCTTGCGTTTTCGCATGATCTGCACCTGCAAAACGGTGACGGGAGTATAGCGCCCGCGCTCGTTCCCCAAAATCGCATCGGTTTATACATAAAAAGACTCCATTCCGCCGCCCCGCAGCGGCTTTTTATCATAAAAAACTCTTTACTCACATTAAGTTCGCATATGCCGCATGGCTCCGCAGTCCGCACCGGTCAAAATACAGTTAATCGTCACGCTACATTACTTTTTAAGCTATCCTATATATAATAGCACAAAATTTTTATAAAGTCAAGAAAAGCCTTTTCGCAGATTATCGGAGATTATCGGAACTCATTTTATAAAAATAAAACTTTTTGCAAAAAGGGGGTTGACAAATCCGCGAAAAGATAGTATAATAATTGACGGTCAATGACTTATCACATTACGGATCTTTAGCTCAGTTGGTTAGAGCAACCGGCTCATAACCGGTCGGTCCGGGGTTCGAGTCCCTGAAGATCCACCATAGAATAACCGAAAGGTTGATACAAAGAAAATCCCTTGAAATAAAGGGATTTTCTTTGTTTTGCACTAATTTTGGTTCGATTTTGCAAGTATATTTTACGTATTTGCTATCGGATTTTTTTAGGGGGGGGTAATCGGTTTTACCCCCTTTTGATGTTTTTTACCCCCCCCCTAATTTTGAGACCTTTTTTGTAGTTCATACTCAACTTTACTACCATCTTTGAAATTGAATAATAGTATGCAGTTTGATTTAATCACCACATTTTCAATCAATCCGAAAAATAATCCGGAATCAAATTCCTGTATCGGAGTATTGTTTTCCTTCAGGATACTTAAGGCTGTTTTTGCTTCTTTATACTTATTCTTTTTAATAAGTTTTTCTTTTTCAAGCTCTGATATTTTTTCATTTACTCTTTTGTATACTTCGGTGCGTTTTGCATATTCAGCTTCATATTTGATTTGGCTCATTGCCCTGTGTGCATTCTCTTCTACCCATAATCATATTTGTTCTGCTGAAGCTTCGAGCTCCTTATAAAGTATTGAAAGCTTTGCATCTATGTTATCGGTATTTGAAATTTCGGATATTATATCAAGGATGCCCTCGGTTAATTCGTCACGATTTGCCACAGTCGAATTAAACATATTTACAAAGGCTTCCTTTAATTGTTCTTCAGTAAGGTAAGGGGTAGAGCACTTTGTCTTGTTCTTAAATTTGTGATTACATTGCCATAGGAAATCCGTCCTCACCCTTTTCATAGCCAAGAAAGCACTTGTACGGAAGGTTTATCTTCCCGTCTGCAAACCATCTTTGAATGCGGTTTTTTATTGCAACCAATTCATTTTTAATACGCATTCGGCTCTCATTCATCACACGAAACTCTGCGAACTTTGAGAATTCTTCCTCCCACACAGTCACTATGGATTTTGGTGCAAGGATGAGAAGTCTTTTTACACCTACTTCTCCGATATTGTCATAAGCAACCCAAGTAAAAACTCCTAATGCATAAGAAAGTTTCATAATCTTAGCACATGAATAGTAAAAATTACCCACGATAGTTTCAGAGTTCCACATGACACGTTCCGGATATTCCCGAATAATTCTGTATATCACACAATATTTAGCATTTTTTTCATTACAGGTAATATAGTTTTTGCCATTCTATACATTCCAAGATCATTTGGGTGGGTCATATCAACAGTGCATAACTGTCCGTCTTCTCCGGCAAAAAATGTTTCACCGTCTATATAATATATATTTTTATCTCCTGACCTAACTGCATTTTTATATGTCTGTTCAATCACTATTCTTCGATCCTTTGCATCTTCCGTATGTGCAAAATTCGGTCTTGTCAAAAGCAAAATCGGGATATCCGGATTTTGCACTCTGATTCGTTGGTAAAAAGGTTCATGCGTTTGTTTCAGGTGTTGCACTGTTGGAGCATTGTGATCATAATCCATTATAAAGATACTCATATCAATCGTGTTGATATAATTCGCAATCTCTGATTCGCCTTTAGCGTTGCCGGAAAATCCGAAATTATAATAATCCAAATCCAACCATCTTGACAAAAACGCATTGTAGGCATTTGTAATATTACTGCAACATCCGCCCTCTGTTATTGATGACCCGTAATACAACGCCTTTCCATACTTATAAGGTGTAGGCTCTTCAACAAGAGCATCATCGGGTATGGTAATTTCTACATTCTCAATTTCCTCATTACGCATAAGCCATATTGTAACATCTTCCATATTACTGCTCTTTTTTACCGTATTTTTAAAGACCTTGGTTTTATAATCCGGTGGGTTAACCAACCCGGCAAAAACAGAATTTTGTCTGTCACCAACCATAACGATAGCTGATTGACAGGCAAAAATGCTCATTCCGATATCTACCGATAAAGTTTTTAAATATATTTTCACAGTGAATTCCTCAGCATTGGTACGAAACCCAATACGGGCACCGGGACATCTTCTGCCAAGGAAATCCAGATTGCTTAATTTTGTGCGTACCTGTTCGGGCAACCTCTCAAACTTTTTCTTTTCATCAAAAAACGGAATACCAAACACCCTTAACGGTGCATCAAAACAAGTGTATTTTTTCATACATTAACGCCTCTTTATTCTCTTACATGATAACCTTAACATTACATACAGGTTTATCCGAAATTACTATATTTCCCTTTTTCTGCCCATTCTCGACAACGATTTCCATTTTATCTGTCGCCTTGTTTTCTATACTAATAATATATTCTGTATCCCTGTATTTTCTGTTAATGATGCAAGAAGTTATTTCTTTCGGCAAACACGGCTCTATACGCAATCCGTCAAATTCCGGTCTGATACCGAGAATGTACTGGGAAACAGCACAATAGTTCCATGCTGCTGTACCTGTGAGCCATGAATTTTTGGCTTCTCCGGCTCTCGGTGCATCTTTACCTGCAATCATCTGTGAATATACATAAGGCTCTGTCCTGTGTATCTCACTAATATCCTCAATATATGCAGGAGTTATCTTTTTATAAATTTTAAAAGCACGTTCGCTCCTGCCGAGAACTGTTTCTGCAATCATAATCCACGGATTATTGTGGCAGAATATCCCCGCGTTTTCCTTATAACCCGGCGGATAAGAAGAGATTTCTCCAAGCTCTGAATGATATACCGAATAAGGTGGCTGATTAAGTGTAATGCCATATTTACACTCAAGATGTTTCTGAACCGAATCAAGGGCTTTGATGGCTTTACCGTTATCCTTGCCAATTTCTGCCATTACACAGAAACCCTGAGGCTCAATAAAAATTTTTCCTTCATCACATTCACGACTTCCTACCTTGTTTCCAAATGCATCATAAGCACGCAAAAACCATTCTCCGTCATAGCCATACTTTTCAACAGTTTCTGTCATTTTAATTACCCAATCCGAAATATACTTTTCCTCATCATGTTTTTCGATAGTGCGGTAAAGCTCGGCAAACTGTTTTCCGATAAATACAAACATTCCGGCGATAAAGATTGATTCTGCTACCCTTCCGTCTGCTGTACCGTAGGTCTGGAAAGATTCACCGGGTTCTTCGGAATGACAGTTAAGATTCAGACAATCATTCCAGTCTGCTCTTCCGATAAGCGGTAAACCGTGAGGGCCAAGGTTATTTACCACATGGTCAAATGAACGCTGAAGATGTTCAAGGAGCGTTGCCCTGTTATTAACATCATTATCAAAAGGAACACTTTCATCAAGAATACCAAAATCGCCTGTTTCCTTTATATATGCCAATGCACCAAGAATTAACCAAAGCGGATCATCGTTAAAACCGCCGCCTATGGCATCATTTCCTTTTTTCGTAAGGGGTTGATACTGATGATATGCACTTCCGTCTTCAAACTGTGTACTTGCAATGTCAATTATCCTTTCTCTCGCACGCTCAGGTATCTGATGAACAAAACCCAATAAATCCTGATTAGAGTCACGGAATCCCATACCTCTGCCTATTCCCGATTCATAGAAGGATGCACTTCTTGACATATTAAAGGTTACCATGCATTGATACGGATTCCAGATATTTACCATTCTGTCAAGCTTTTCATCATTTGATTTCACCGTGTATATAGAGAGCAATTCATCCCAATATTCCTTTAATTCATCCAGTGCGGTGTCGCATTGCTCGGATGTTTTAAACTTTGCTATCATTTCATAAGCTTTTTCTTTGTTTATGACATCGGTTTCTTTGAATTTCTTATCCTTCTCATTTTCAATATATCCCAGAACAAAGATATATTCCTTTTCCTCATTTGCACCAAGTTTAACGTTTATCTGGTGTGATGCAACGGGAGACCATCCGGATGCGACCGAATTTTTGTTTTGCCCCGAAATAACAGATTCAGGGCTATCAAATCCGTTAAACTGTCCAAGAAAAGAGTCTCTGTCTGTTTCAAAAGCATCCACATCAGCATTTACGCTATAAAACGCAAAATGATTTCGTCTTTCTCTGTATTCTGTTTTATGATAAATAATGCCGTTTTCCACCTCAACCTCACCCGTACTTAAATTTCTCTGGAAATTGAGCATATCGTCCTGTGCATCCCAAAGACAAAATTCCACAAAGGAAAACAGTTTAATCTCCTTTGCCTTGTCTTCTTTATTGATTATCTTAATTCTATGTATTTCGCAGTTATCATTTTTCGGAACAAAAAATGTTTCTTCTGCTCTTATCCCATTACGCTCACCGCATATACAGGTGTATCCTATACCGTGACGGCATTCATAAAAATCAAGTTCCTTTTTCATAGGCAAATATGACGGTGTCCAACAATCACCGTTATCATTAATATAAAAATATCTGCCTCCGTTATCCGCAGGAACATTGTTGTAACGATATCTTAAAATACGACGCAGCTTTGCATCCTTATAAAAGCAATAACCTCCGGCTGTATTGGAAATCAACGAAAAAAACTCGTTTGTTCCAAGGTAATTAATCCAGGGAAGCGGTGTCTTTGGCGTATTTATAACATATTCTCTGTTTATATCATCAAAAAATCCGTATTTCATATATATTCCCCTTTTATTTTTCAATCATTATGTCAACAAGCATTATTGCAAACAACCAGTTCATCTCTCTTGTAGGATGTATTAATTTTGTTTGCAAGTAATTCAGTTGTGTCAATACCTATTTCTTTCATCACTTTCCATTTAGAATAACAATCGCAAACAACCACATTGTTTTTGTAACAAATATCTTTTGCTGCCTCCATATAAGCAGAATTTTTGTCAAAAACAGTATATACATCTTTATTTTTCTTACAAAATTCAAAACATCCTTGCGTTACGCTATCTCCCAGAAAAGCAATAGTTACTCCCCTATTATTCATATTGTCTTCTTGCTTAATCTTCATTAACTCAACAATTTTCAATGTGCATTTCTCCCTTCTGGTTTCAGATTGCCGTTTAACACCACGCAGTACATTGTTCTGCAATTGGCTTTCCTATTGCGTCCGGTATTTCAAGTCTCATCAGTGTATCATAATTGTTCCTAAAATCAGCTGTTGTCAAAAGGCGTCTTTCTATGGTAGGTGCCGGATTAAATTCAAGCTCGTAGATCCACGGACCTGCGTAGTCAACCTCTTTAAGTGCATTGATAATGCCTTTCCAATCAGCACTGCCCTCGCCCGGAAGCCAATGTCTTTCGTTTTTAAAATCGTAATCCGAAACATGAGTGGTAATTATCTTATTTCCAACCGCTTTTATGTAATCGACAGCATTTTCTTCCAGCAAATGATTGGTATCAAAACACGATCTCAGTCTTGAGTCCGCCGAAAGAATATCCAGCATTTCCGCAGAATTTTTGCAAAGGCAGGTCCGCGGTATATTCTCTATGGCTATAACATTGCCTGCTTTTTCTGCTATGTCCGCCAGACGAGCAAAGCTCTCTTTTGCGTATTTCATTGCCTCAGCCCTTTCATTTTCCGGATTCGGCTCAATGCTTGGATGCACAACTATGGTTTTAACACCTATGTCTCCCGCTTTTTTTATAAACTCAGAAAAATAATCAACAGTATGCTCTCTGATTTCTGGTTTCAATGAAGCCGGATTAAGGTGTGCAAACGGCAAAAACGGCAAATGCAAAGACCAGAGTTCAACCCCGTAACTCGCCGCCCTTTTCTCTATACCCATCCAATCCATACCGTCATATTTCGTAAAGCTGAATGATAGCTCAAGGGTCATTACCCCTGCACTGACATAGTTTTCAAAATCTTTATCAGTCAAATCCTGAGCACCGCAGCATGACATACCTAACCTGAACTTATTCATCATAATTTTCCTCCCTGTTATTATTTATTTTATCTCTGTATAGTTTTCTGAATTCACTGGGAGTTACCCCTTCAAATTTTTTGAATGCTCTTAAAAACGTATTCCGACTGTTAAACCCGGTTTTTTCCATTATCTCGTTTATACTCATCGGAGTTTTTTTAAGCATATCTTTTACCTTAGCAACCTTTACCATAATAACATAGGTATTAAAATTCATACCGATTTGTTGCTTTACAAGTCTTGAAAAATATTTTGCGTTTACATTGAAAACAGCTGATACATTATCCAGATATAACTCTTCGGCAAAATGCTCATCAATATATTTTTTCACATCCTCAATATCCACTTTCGTATTCTTAACAAATACATACTCCGTAGTCTTCCTTAATAATGTATTGACATAATCAATAAATCGCTCACCGTCTACAGTCTTTTCATCAATAATTTCCAGCGGTTCATCTCTCATCAGTTCACTTACCGATAGTTTTTTTGTCTGGATAACCATAAGTGCCACATCGCGAATCTGGGCATACAGTCTCCGCCAACCTTCGCTATCTAAATTTTTGCCTATATTCCTCTCTACAATTTCATATACTTTTTTCTCAACACTTTCATACTGACCATTTATAATATAGTTATACAACATATTTTCATCTTCAATGGTGTAACTATAATACATGCTCTGAATTTTATCAGCACTGTAAACCATAACAGCATTATCTTTTCTCATAATTATTGATGACAAAGCGCTTTTTGCCTCGCTGTATGACTGCTTCATACCTAAAAAACCGTTATGTTTTTCACCGATTCCTACAAAAATCCGTACATATTCCGCATCCATGGTAAAATAATTTACAAATTCCTGAAACTTTTCGGATACAGCGGACTTTGTTTCAGCACTCTCAACATTAATAATCACAATAAAATGCTGTTCGTCAGGGCTGAGAACGATATTTTTATTGGAAATATCCCGATTTGTTAAGCCTGTTAAAATTGAATTAACACCGTACATAATAGTGGAATACTCATCCTTTGTAAAATGATTACAAAAAGCTTCCGTGGGTTGCATACGGACTATGACTGCAACATAATCGTCAAATTCCAGAAAATCGTTATTATTCAGGAAGCAAACCCGCATTTCATCTTCATTTTGCAAATAAGCCGAATTAAGAAATTTATATAAGTAATTTTCGTTGATTATTGATAAATAGGAGCTTATTTTTTTCCTCATTTCTTTGTTATTCTCGTTTGAATGCTTTATATATTCCGAAATAATACTCAGCTCATTGCCTTCTGCGTGTATCAACTCATTTTTACTGTTTTTAACAAAGTTTGCCATCTGCCTTATGGGCGCATAAATCCTCTGTGTAAAATAATAACAGATAAAAATATCAATTATAAAGAAAAATATCATAAACAGACCGGTTATGAGTAATGAAATGAAAAAGTCATACTCAATCACTTTTTTTAGGCACCATAATTCCATATGAAAAATTATCCAGCTTTGTTGATTTACCGGACAGTATAATATATTTTCTTCCCTCATAAACGCCTTCACAGTTATTTCCGTCAGACACACATTTTATTACATCTTCTGATTGTTTTTCATCCATGGATACCATCATGTTTGAAAAATATTCCGTTTGAGTATTTTTCTCAACTATAATACAGTTTATACCATCTATCATATCATTTGATATATACTTTGCAAGATTATCACACTTTATATTAACAAGAATTAAATTTGATGTTTGAACGTTTTTTGCCATTCCCACAATGACCGGTATAACATACCCGTCCGCTCTTTGAGAAGACCTGAGGGGTCCTAAAATCCGGTACCCCAGAATTGGAATATCCTCATCCATATAAGAACGTATATCATAATTACAGTGTAACGCATTTTTTTCTATATACTCATCAACAGAGCTACGTCCTCTATTAGTTACTACATATCCCTGTTCTCTGAAATATATTCCCACAGATTCAATAAGGTCATTAGAATTTTTATATTCCGTCAGAATATTCCTCAGATTATAGGTATCAGATACACGTTCATAATCCTGATTAATAGTGAGTGCGTTAAAAACGCTCTCATTGAAACATAAAAACTCAATACTGTTTAATATGTTTTCAAAGCTGTTATCAACGGTTTCAATGTTATGCTCCATACTTTTCGTATATGATTTTATATTTTCCTTCTGAATTTTTGATGCCTGAAATACCAGTGCCACCATTGCTACAATAAACAGCACAAAAATAGGTATCACGCTGAACAACACCATCTTATTAAATATACTCTTTTTAAGCTTCTCACTATTAATCATATTTACCTTCCCATTGTCCAAGCCTGCATTAATTTTTATTTGATAATAATCTCACGTGCATCCCCGACAGGCTTCATTTTCGTTAAATCAGACCAGAGCATCACCTTTATTTTTTCTGCCCCGGTATCCTCCGGCACTTTAAAACTATACTCCGTCATACCGCTTTTGAACGGAATTATACTAACTGCTTCACCTGTGTTTATGCCTTCCTGCTTCCCGCCTGCGCCGTATGTTGCTATAATCGGCAAAACAGTTTCCATTTTCTTTGTATTGTTGGAATATTCCGCATTGACTGCCAGCGTCTGACCCGGTAAGATTTCGCTACCCTCTGTAACTGTATTTCCGTTTACTTTTAATTTATACTTATTCTCAATGATTCCTTCTTCCCTGTCCTCAAATACTGTTATGCACAAATCATCAATCCATGCATAAGCATTTCTACATTTAAAATATATATTGTTTGTGTTTACGTTGGTAATCGGCTCCTTAACCCATACCCAGGCACCTTTGGTTCTTACGTTACCGGGGAAATAAAGATCGAGTTTTCCATCTCCGGTATATCCTACATCTGTTTCGGATAAATTAAC
>OGRO01002830.1_pt1 | contig 13033 bp, 15 predicted proteins | sample 1553451 | NCBI WGS metagenome assembly OGRO01 (sample SAMEA2580021, study PRJEB22360) | human gut metagenome
TTTCGATCACGGCGAATGGTGTAGTATAGAAGGAGGAAAGAAGTTAAGATAGAAAGACATAAAACAATTTTTTGATTATTTTTCGCATTGATATATTCTTGATCATATTGATCCAGTGCTGCTTTGGCTTCCTCTAAATAATCGCTATCAGAATAGTAATTATCTGGTGCATTTTCTGTAAAAATATGACGATCTTCATTGAAAGATAAAAGGGTAAATTCTAAATACTGATTATAAGGGTGGAATTTTAAATCGTCTTCATCGAGATCAAAAGAGAAGGTGTGGAATCCAGGATGGAGGGTATCAGATTCTTTTACTTCAAATGTATTGGAATTGGTTCCAAATGTATGAAAGAGATAATTTCCTTTCTTTGGCATATCTTCATTTGGAAAGATAATTTCTCCGTGGAAAGATTCTAGGTACTTAATAGAATCTTCTGAATACATGGAGAGATAGAGTTCTGAAGTATCATTATATTTTAATGCTGCATTATGTATGATATAGATTAATTGAAATGTAACTTCTTCACGATAAAGGCCATTGACATAGAAAAAGACACATTCATATCGATTGAGATATTCATTATATGGTCCAGGACTATGATACCATTTATATGGACCATAAGTAGAACTTGTATAGTCACTATCATCCCAATAGAGTTTAGGACTTTCTTCATAAACACGATCAGGACCATGATCATTGACTTGACTAACATGAAGAACATCGTAATCTACTTTTAAACCATCTACCGTATCTTCAGGAAGATCTCTCCATAACTCCCAGAAGAGATTGTTTTTTGATGCGGCATGGATATCAAATGTGATTCGTTCTTCTACTAATACATTTCCCCCTTGTCCTGGTTGATCTAAAACAATGGCACGATAATTGAGATCAGTAATTCGTGCATAGTCATTAAAACCAGTACTTTCTTCTAAATCAATATTGGATAAAATTGTAGAGAGAAAAGGTAATCCAAACATAAGGAAAAAGAACATGAAAAAACAAAACTTTTGCCATCTAGACATAAATACTCCACCACTTTCTTATTTTTATTATAGCGAATATTTTTTCATTTGAACAGGGCAAATTCTTTCTTTGTAAAAGAATTGAAGGAATGGATTGGTATATTGTAAAGTGGAGCAAATACACGGCGGGATGGTTTAGAGGGGAAGAAGAAGGGGAGTTTTTTGGAATAGAAAAGAGTGCAAAAATGGAATGATCGTGGTACAATAGTAGTATCACATGAAATGAGTGTTGTAGAAAGAGAAGCGAAGTTATGAAATTGATTAGTCAAACAAAAAATTTAAAACTTATTTTAATCACACCTAATGGAGAAATCATCGTTCATTATGATAAAGATTTTTGTGATGAATCTGGAAAACCATATGATCTGCATTATCAAGTTCTTTATGAGACAATCAAGAAAGATCTTAAGAGTTATAAAAAGTTGGCGAAAAAAGCTGAAAAATTACAAGGACAGAATATGGATCTGATTCATCTTATGTTAGATTTTGATTTTTGTTTATTTTATGATACAACGAATTATCAGAATTATAGACCTTATAAAGATCATAGTGGATTACTTATGTTGCCAAAAGAACCAAGTCGTCTTTTAGACCAGCAACAAGTCTCCCTCTTAAAATTGGTGAAAGAAATGAAAATGAATTTAGATCATATGAGATATGATGAAAGCAATCATCTTGATTGTATTACATACCAACTATTAGAAGTTACTTACCGTAACAAAAAGAAGAAATTCATTTCAATTGGAAATATGAATGATCTTGCAAGCACTTTATTGGGAGAAGAGGTAATGGAAATGGAGGAAGTACGTCAAGATCCTACACCGCATAGAAGATAAGTAGAAACAGATAAAAGTCTGTTTTTTTTTACATATAAATTTATTGATTGAAAAGATAGAACCTTAATTTTTTATTTGTTCTATTAGATACTTTTGTACTTATTTTTAGTATGTTATAATGAAAGTAGATGAGGAGTGGAACAAAGTGAATACAATAGAAAAGACACTAGAATATCACGAACTACTTATGGTATATCACGATACTTCAAAATATCAAGAAGATACCTTGCCAAATGGATTTCATTATGAGTTTTATAAACAAGGTGACGAAGAAGAATGGGCAATGATTCATATAAAATCAGGAGAGTTTATGAGTATGGAAGAGGGCTTAAAAACATTTCATGATTTTTATGATTCCTTTATCGAAGAATTGCCAAAAAGATTATTTTTCGTTGTGAATCAAGAAGGGGAAAAAGTAGCAACTGCAACGATCTCTCTTTTAACACAACCAGAATATGGATATTCCGCTGTCGCGGATTGGTTTGCGATAAAAAAAGAATATCAGGGGATGAAATTGTCGAAACCAATGATCAATCATTTTATCAAATTAGCACACGAACTTGGTCATAAAAAATTGTTATTACATACGCAAACACATACTTGGCTTGCTGCAAAATTGTATTTAGATTTTGGGTTTGAACCGTTTCATGTCGAGGATGATATCAAGGGATGGCAAATATTGAAAACAATTACCAATCATCCAAGATTAGCAAATATAGAAGCAATTGATGAGAAAGAAATGTATTTTGATGTCGCACTAAAAACGAAAGAAATTCTTGATCAGAAGTTTGGTGAAGATTATGAATATGTAATTTGGCATAAAAATGGTAGGCATGATGTGGAAGTAAATCAGCAAGGTGTTTTATATAAATTTCAATATGCTGATGATGGTGATCAGTTCACACTAGAAGAAGTGAAACAAAAACAGAATCAAAAAAGATAAATTTTGTAACAGACTGTTAGAAAAATGGATATCCCTTGCATTGTTTCCTGTAATAAAAAGCTTTTACATTATAAACTAGTTAGTGTGAAAGGAGCAAATTTTATGAATCAAGAAAAGATCGGTAAATTTATTGCTGAATGTAGAAAAAAGAAAAATATGACACAACAGGAATTAGCAGAAAAATTAGGGGTATCAGACCGAACTGTCGGAAACTGGGAGAATGGTAGAAACATGCCTGATTTATCTTTATTTAAACCATTGTGTACAGAATTAGAGATTACCTTGAATGAATTATTAAGTGGTGAGAACTTAACAAAAGAAAATTATCAAGAAAAATCAGAAGAAAATATATTAGATACAATCGATTATTCTAATAAAAAAATTGTAAAGTATTCCAAATTGATCTATTTATTACTTATTATATTTGGATTATTTATTGTGATCACAGCGATTACAATTTTTCCGAGTGAAAGTAGTTGGGGATCTATTTATTCAGCATTAGGAGTTACTATTTTTACAATTGGAATTAGTTTGAATTTTAAACATTTGGGTTTATTAAAACAATCTATTATTTTAGTTGTAACTGTTTTGATGACCTTATCCGTGTTACTGTTTACGGATTATATGAATGTGAAAAGGAATCATGTCGCCCCTAGATTTAGATTGGTCACTGCAACAACTGGAGATGTAATTTATTATGATACTTTGTTTTATGATGTATATAGATGTCATTTTGATGAGGAAAATGAATATTGGGTGATTGAGAAAAATGGTAATCCAAGTATTGAAGAATTAATCGATTATTGTAAATAATATGCTTGAAGGAGTTGATCGTGGTGAAAAAATATATGCAAGCGATCTGCATATGGTTTCTTATCATACCACTAGCAATTTTAAATGGAGGATTCAGAGAAAGTGTACTTGTGAAATTAGGGGATATTGCTTTACCCCTAAGTGGGATTATTTTAAGCGTATGTATTTTTATTGTCGCATATGTATTCATTCCTAAAATAAAAAACTGTAGAACTAAGGATTATGTTATATTTGGTTTGATATGGTTTGTTTTAACAAATCTATTTGATTTAACAATGTATATCAGTGAAGGTGGTGGGATGAAAGATCTTATCCATTCATACAATTTCTTAAATGGAAATTTATGGATTTTAGTTGTAGTTACTACACTTGTGTCTCCCATTGTTGTAACGAAAATAAAAAGGAGGGAAGCATAGAAAATGTATAAAACAGTTGTAATTGAGTATTCGCCAAAAGCTGATGATATGGCAAAGAAAATAGAAGAAATGGCAAACAAAATGTTACAAGAAGGTTATGAACTAGTTACTATGTCAATTACAGGAACTGCTAAAGCAATTTTAGTATTTAGAATGCAATAGCGTATGAAAGAGGAAAATATGCAATGGTAGTGATTAGACGAAAATTCAACTCGTAAGAAATTTTTACTAGTTCAAAAAGAAGAAAATAGGGATTAAGTATTGGATGATAAAATGTTTTGAGATATGGAGGAATAATATGGTCATTGTAGAAATTGGAATAAAGCTAGATCAAGGTTTTAAATATTATGATAATTTATTGAAAAGTCATGGATTAACCAATGATTTTAAAGTCATAACACATGATATTTATTATACGAATAAAAGTCTAGATGGATTATCAGAATCAGAAATGAAAAATGCTTGTATAAGATTAAGATCTTGCAATCACACAAATTACAAAGTACAAAATAATCTGATTAATGGCTTGGATGTAGAAGAAGTTTCTAATCATGAGTTCAATGATTTTGAGAATAGATTAGCAACATTTGGATATAAGAAAATATTTGATACTACCAAAAAAGATTATCACTATTATAAGGATGGGATGAGTAGTAAAATTCAACTCCAACAAATTGAAGGTGTAGGCACATTGGTGTATTACGATAATAAAGATTATTATAAGTTCGATTTAGAAACTCAGAGAAAAATGTTGATAGATGACCTAAATTCATATGGTTTTCATATTGACTATGATAGCTTAGGGTTAGATAAATTAAGAACTCTTTATTATGGAAGAGAAATGTTTAGTAAAAATCAAAAAGGTTAGTATTTGTTAATGTTTTTAATATTTGAAAGGCAAGTACATGATAAAGGAATTTAAGTTTGATTTGAAGATGGAGATTTATGACTATCTCAAAAGTGAATGACTGTACTAAAGACAATGTCTCATTACATTTAAAGAATATATATAATGATTGTGAAGTTAATAAAAAATCAACTACCGAGGAATTCTCGGCAGTTGAAAAAGAAGGAGAAAGGCCAATAGTAACTTGAAGGGAAAAAATGAATTTTGATGAGAGTCTTTTATTGTGAAATTATTAAGTTAATATGAAAATAATTTACAATTATATATTGCTAATAATTCATTAACATCTTTAATATTGTATATTTTTTCTACAAAGCAAAATCTTATAATTAAGTCATATATATTATTTTTAGGTAGAGAATAAGAAGCACTATTTAGTAATTCTTCTATTTCGTCTTCATTTAGTTTTAAAGATAATCCTAATAATATAATTGTATCTTTACTTGGATGATATTGGTTATTACTTCTTATTTTGGAAAATAATCTTCTATCAATATGAACTTTATTATATACGTCGCTATCTTTTAAATTTTTTTCATCTATATATTTAAATAATAGCTCCTGAAAACTGGTGCCTGTTATACTTTTATTAATAAAATTTTCTATTTTTGAGGTTTGATATTCATTAGTGTAATATGCTTTTTTATTATTGATGTCATTTGTTATTATATTTGCTTTTTTGCTTCTTACTATGTTATTTGTTAAATAATTTTTAGTAATATATTCTTGTAATTTTTCTTTCATAAAATGTCCCTTTCTGTGCGACCAAATTTATAATTAGATATACTATAATTATAACAGAAAGAAGGAGATTATATGAGAGAAAAGGCAAATATTTTTAAAGAAAAAGTAGAAAAATTACAGGGAAATAGTATTCTGAGTATATCGAACTGGTGGGGACTAAAAAATCCTGGAAATGCTGGTATTATAATAACCAAGGATAAGAGAATATATTTTTATACCTTGTATTTAAGACAAACACCATTTTTAGAACAGAATCATATTCCGTTAGAATCTATGTCAGATGGTTATACATTATCTTGTCAAGATTATGATAAGATTGCACTATTTATTGATCAGGAAATAAAAAATAAAAGTTATGAATTTCGTCCAGTACATGATTCAGGAAATAGTGTATCTGGATTTTATAAAGACAAATATTTTCGGTATGAAAATTGTTATGACAGTAATACGGGAGAATCTTTATATGATAAAGTACAGAAATTAATTAAGTCTTTTGATATCGAAAGATAAATATATTTATGAATCTAGATTACCTTAGAGTGATTTTGAATATAAAATTTGTTTTAACATTGGTAATTGATATGTAAAGAATAAAGTATCATGAATAAAAAAGTATTAAATTAAAATTATAGGTAATTGTTTTGATGATGGAGTAGATTTTTCTACTTTTTCTTTTGGTTAAAAAGTATGATATCATGATATAATGAAATAGATTTTATATGAGAAAGTGATTATGTAGCAAATGAAGGAAAAAGTTTCCAAAAAGCAGTATTAATTGGGAGAGCCACAATTATGCCAGACCATCTTTAAATCTTTATAAAATAAGGAAATTAGAAAATTGATTTTTTACATATTTAAGAGAAAAAGGTGAGATTATGGCAATTATAATAGCAGGGTTTACAACATGTGGAAAAAGTGTTTTGGGGAGAAAGTATAGGAACGTTATAGAGTTAGAGTCTAGTTCATATAAGCATAAGATTTTTGATACTGACTTAACTGTTGAGCAAAGAAAAGGAACTAAACGTGAAATAAATGATGAATGGCCACAAAATTATTATAAGGCTATAGATGAAGCATGTAAAAAATATGATGTTGTGTTAGTCCAATTAAAACCAGAACATTTTGATTATTTGATAAAAATAATATAAAGTATTCAATTGCATATCCAAACCTTGATAATTGGAGTGAAGTAGAAAAAAGATGCATAGAAAGAGGAAGTAATCAAGATTTTATAATTAGACTAAAACAAGTGTTTAAACCTTATTATGAAGATTCATTAAAAAGAAGATACGAAAAAATATATATATTAAATGGTACGGAAACATTAGAAGATTGCTTAATAAAAGAACATATAAAGCTGATTAAATAAAGGAATTAATAAAAATGACTAGAAAATAGTAAAAAGTGAGCAAATTTTATTCAAAAATGGGGGTAAAACATTTTAGTTGACACCGCATAGTTAACTCCCATTATCTGTTATTATGAGAGGAGCAATTTTATGTTAGAACAAGACTTTAAAAAAATAATTGGTAATATAAAGAAAGAAATTTTAAATGCACAGATAAAAACAATGCAACAAGTAAATAGCAATTTAATCATGTTATATTTCAGATTGGGAAAGATTGTTTCAGAAAACAAAAGATATGGTAATAATTTTACTAAGCAAGTATCTATAGAGCTTAAATTAAGCTTTCCAAATATGAAAGGTTTCTCAGAAAGAAATATAAGATCAATGAGGCTATTTTATGAAGAGTATGCTGACGATGAAAATTGGCAACAGCTTGTTGCCAAATTACCATGGGGTCATAATTTATTACTAATTGAAAAGATTAAAGATAAAAATATAAGAAAATTATATGCAGAAAACACTATTAAAAATGGATGGAGTAGAAATGTTTTAGCACTTCAAATAGATTCAGAATTTCATAAAAGAATTGGTAAAAGCGATAATAATTTTTCGTTATTATTACCTCCTAAGGATAGTGATTTAGTAAATAAAAATGTAAAAGATCCTTATATTTTTGAATTTATTTCATTAAATAACAACTATAAAGAACAAGAATTAGAAAATAAAATGGTTTCAAAAATAAGAGATGTATTATTAGAGCTTGGTAAGGGGTTCAGTTTTGTAGGCAATCAATATAAAATATCGGTTGATAATCAGGATTTTTATATTGATTTGCTATTTTATCATTTAGAATTAAGATGTTATATAGTAGTAGAACTAAAAGCTGGAGAATTTAAACCTGAATATGTTGGACAGATAGGGTTTTATGTTACAGCTATTGACAAATTGTTAAAAAAAGAACATGATAATTCTACACTCGGACTATTATTGTGCAGAGAAAAAAATAGAGTTACAGTAGATTGGGCATTACAGTCATCTAATGTGCCTATTGGTGTTTCAACATATAAACTGAATAACAAGTTACCTAAGAACATATTAGATAAATTGCCTACAGAAGAAGAAATTAATCTTCATATAGATATAGAAAGCGGTGGATCAAATGAATGATAGTACAATTAATATAAATTGATTAGTACCGATTTATTTAAACTCTCTGAGACACCCCTATAAATAAAGAAATTACAAGTTTTGAGATCTTACACGGTTTTTCAAAAAAATAGCAAAAAATAACCCCAAATGACTATTTTTATTCAAAAATGGGGGGCAAAACATTTTAGTTGACACCGTAAGGTAAAAACCATTATATTATATTTTAAAAAGGAGGATAGAATGGAAGAAATTGTTAATAAATCTACTATTAAAACTTTTGAAGATATAAAACATATTGATGAATATGGAAATGAATATTGGTATGCACGTGATTTGCAAAAAGTATTGGAATATAAGGATTGGAGAAATTTTTTAAAAGTTTTAGATAAAGCAAAAGAATCTTGTTACAATTCTAGATTTAATGTAGATGAACAACTTGTTGAGGTCAACAAGTTGTCAAAAAGAAATAATAATGCCATTGTTAATATAAAAGATTATAAGTTATCAAGATATATTTGTTATTTGATAGTTCAAAATGCCGACCCAAGTAAGGAAGTAGTTGCTTTAGGTCAAACTTATTTTGCTGTTCAAACAAGAAAACAAGAAATCACTGAACAAGAATATGATTCTCTATCAGATGATGAAAAGAGGCTTTATCAAAGGAATTTAACTAGACGTGGTAATTATACTTTACAACAAGTTGCTTCATCTGCAGGAGTCAAAAACATGGCTGAGTTTCATAATGCAGGATATAGAGGATTATATAACGGTGAAACCGCTGATGATATTTTTAAGAGAAAAAAATTGCGTTATAGAGAAGATATTCTAGATAATATGAATGAGGATGAGTTAATAGCAAATTTATTTAGAATCAATCAAACAAAACAAAAACTTTTAAGAGATAATATTCAAGGTGAAGATAATGCTAAAAATACGCATTATGAAGTTGGAAAAAAGGTTAGAAAAGCGATTGCTGATATTGGTGGAATGATGCCTGAGGATATGCCGACACTTAAAAAGAGTTTAAAAGAAATTGAAAGGGGAAAGAAGCAATTAGAAAATAAGGGGAAAAAGAAACTTGAAGGGACAAAATAATACTTAAGGAAAAATGAAAAATGAAAAAATACCAACAAATACCAATATTAATTGCTTGATTACGATTTATTACAATCCCTTCGAAAGGTATTGTAAATAAAGAATTTATTAGATTTTGGATCTTGTGTAATTTAGTTAAAAAATGGTAAAATCGTTAAAATTTGATAAAAATATACTGATTTTAACGATATTTATGATGAGAATTAGAAAGGTGATTACGACGTTGGATACTCTCCACAAGATTTATATTAAAAATAGAAAAGAGGCGAATATATGGCAAACAAAATAATTGAAGTTCAAAACATTAAAGTAAATATAGCAAATATAAATAATAACGATTATATTTGTATTTCTGATTTTACAAAATTTAAAGATGGAAAATCGGCTTCAGATGATATTATTAGAAATTGGCTAAGAAACAGAATTACTTTAGAATTTTTGGGAACTTGGGAATCAATATATAATCCCAATTTTAATTCCGTCGAATTCGACGGGTTTAGAAAAGAAGCAGGGCTTCATACTTTTACATTGAGTGTTACTGAGTGGTGTAATAAAACAAATGCAATTGGTATATATTCGAAACGTGGTAAATATGGTGGAACTTATGCTCATAAAGATATTGCTTTTGAATTTGCCTCTTCTATTAGTCCTGTTTTTAAGTTATACTTGATAAAAGAATTTGAAAGATTAAAGACATTAGAAAATAGTAATAGAGAATGGGATATTAAAAGAATTTTAACAAAAAATAATTATATTATTCATACTGATGCTATTAAAAATTATATATTACCTGATAATGATTATTTCAAAAACAAAGAATGGCTAAAGTATGCTGAAGAAGCAGATATTTTAAATGTAGCCCTATTTAATACAACTGCTAAAAAATGGAGAGAATTGAATCCCGATTTAGCAAGAAATTCAAATATTAGAGATTATGCTACAATAAATGAATTAACAGTATTATCTAATTTAGAATCGCATAACGCAGAATTAATTAAAGAAGGAAAATCCAAAGAAGAAAGATTTGAAATATTGAGTGAAATTGCAAAATATCAACTCAATATACTTAATAATGCAGAAAAGATAAAGTTGTTAGGAGATAAGAAAAATGAAGAATAAATATAATGTAAAAGATTTAAAAGAAAAATCAGATAAATGTAGAAGGGTAATTTAGGAGATGTAACTCTAGATGATGTTGATGACGTAAGTTCAATAAAGATTGATAAAAGAAAAACAAGTAACAAGAAAATATTAGAATTTATTACAAAAGTAAAGAATCCATACATATTTAAAGTAAATGGAAAATTGGTTAGAATTAGATTTTCAGATACTGATAAAACCGCTGAAGATTGTCTTACTAGAGTTTTAGAAAATTTATATAGATAGGAGCTAGTATAATATGAATTTAAAATATATAGAAGTGGATAATAATAATTTGGATTTAGCAGTTAAAATTCAAAATAATATATTTCCGCTAGAAGATGGTAGACAAAATTATGTAGAAGGAATTAACAATGACTCTTATAGAAAAGAAATGGTAAATTATATTGTTTATGACAATGAAATACCTATAGGTGTAGTAGGGTTGTACTTATATAACGAATATCCAAATGATGCATGGTTAAGTTGGTTTGGTGTCTTAGAAAATTATAGACAAAAAGGATATGGCTCTAAAATGTTTGATTTTTTTGAAAAATTAGCTTTAAATAAAGGATATACTTCTATAAGGGTTTATACTGATAATGAATTTGACAAAGCAATTTTACTTTATGAAAAAAAGGAAATGATTAAAGAATTTTATAAAAATGACTTAGAAAATGAAGAAATCAATAATGGAACAATTATATATTCAAAATCTTTAACAAAAGAAAAAACAGAAAAATGGAATAATAAATTTTTGGGGTTAACTATGCAAAGCGAAAAAGAAAAGCAAAGGAAGTGAAAAGTTATGGAAAATAATCGACAAAACTCGACAAATATCAACTGGTATATACCGACTTATGGAAAACTTCTTTCAAAGGCTTATAAATAAAGGCTTTTAATCTTGTTTCTTTTTACATTTTATAGGCAAAAAATAATAAAATTTTAAAGAAAATAGGGGTAATAACGACTTATGGAAAACTTTTAGGAGGTCAAGATTTATTATGAGATTAAGAGATTATATTTTACTTAGAGATTGTGATTTTAATATACAAGATATAGAAATACCAAATATGAATGATGAAGAAAAAGAAACAATAGAAACATTCATAGATATTACAAGACATATTCAAGAAATAGAACAATTATTTAGAATTTTTAGAGTGAATATTAAAATTCTTCTTAATTTTTATAGATTAGGAAATAATGATGAAATTAGTAAAAATTATGATTTTGACCTTGAAGATACAGATGATTATATAATTAATTCTCTTGTAATTAATTACATAAGCTCTGCTAAAACATTAAAAGAATCTATAGAAAATTTTATGAAACAATTTGTTGGTGAAACTAATGAAATAAATATAAAATACAATAATGAGTGTTTAAATAAATTATATGATGATGTATTTGCATATCGTTTGTTATTACGTTTAAGGGATTTTACTCAACATGGTCATTTAATTGTAAGTAGAGATTATCAAAATAAATATTATTTTGATATAGAGCAAATTTTATCTACTCCTCATTTTAATATTAATAAAAAGTTAAAAAATGAGATGAAGAATATAAGACAAGAAATATATGAAAAATATGGTGATCATCCAAGAATTGCATTTACTTTATCAGTTGCAGAATTTAATTATTGTATTATAAAAACATATAATGGATTTTTAGAAGCAATTGAAGAAGTTTTTAAAGAACATATTCGAAGCTTGAAAAAATTAATTAAAGATAGACCTCATTTTATTTATAGTTCAAATAATTATTTTAATGGATTTATTTTTTTTGAAAACGATGAAGATGGAGTACAGTGTTTTAACCCAAATGATGATTCATTAAAAATGTTTAATGAAATAAAAAATAAAACAGTATCTATATTAAAAGAAGAAGAAAAAGAATTAAAGTTATTAAAAGAAAGTTTTGCAGTAATAGAATAGTTTTGAAAGGTTGTCTTTAATAATGAATAAGTATAAAGTAGCAGCATATCTTCGTTTATCAAAAGAAGAATTTAGTAATGAAAAAGAATCTAATAGTATAACTAATCAAAAAATAATTATAAATAATTATTTAAAGGAACATAATGAATATAAGTTAGTTGATTATTATATAGATGATGGATACTCAGGTACTAATTTTGATAGACCAGAATTCCAAAGAATGTTAGAAGATATAAAAAATAAGAAAATAGATGTAATAATTATAAAAGATTTATCAAGACTTGGAAGAAATTATATTGAAACAGGTAATTTTATAGAGGTGATATTTCCAGCTATGGGAGTATCTGTAATGTCAGTAGACGAAAACTGTGAAATTAACTCATCAGATTATTATGGCGATGATTATTTACCATTAAAGAATTTGTTTAATGATATGTATGCAAAAGATATATCAAAGAAAGTAAGAAGTTCTTTGATAGTGAAGAAATATAATGGTGAATTTACTGGTAAATTAGCACCTTATGGATATATAAAAGACCCGAAAGATAAACATAAATTTTTAATTGATAAAAATGTATCTCATATAATTAAAAAAATATTTGATATGATACTTGATGGTAAGAGTAGAAGACAAGTTGCTGAGTTTTTAAATGATAATGATATATTAACTCCAAGCG
>OGRO01002832.1_pt1 | contig 13027 bp, 7 predicted proteins | sample 1553451 | NCBI WGS metagenome assembly OGRO01 (sample SAMEA2580021, study PRJEB22360) | human gut metagenome
GCTGAACGTAGCTTCCGCCGAAGCAGGAATTACTGATAGTATGCCCGCCATAAGAGTTAATGAGAGAATCGCACTTAAAAATTTTTTCATTTTCATAGAAAGTTCTCCTTTTTTCTATTTTGTCGGAGCCCCGCCGAATTAAATCTAAATAATACCGTAAGTGACCCTAAAGAAATCAAGGCAGTGTATATCATTAGCTTTGGATTGCTGTTATCGCCCGTTTGAGGGCTTAAGGCGTCAAACGGCTGCTGCACGGAAAGCACCATATTTATCACTTTTCCGCTTGTTCGGTTGAGTGCAAGACCGTAATATCCGTCTGTGCTGCTTTCAATAATCGAAGAAGTACAAACAATTTTTCCGTCAATATAAACCGCCGCGACCTTATTTGAAATTTTCACGGTAAGGTGAAATAGATCTTTATCTGAATCGGCGGGAAATTTGACCCATGAGGATACTCTCTTTTTTTCTATATCGTTGTATACGGCAATATTATTATCTTTTGACTCCCCGTTCAGCTGAATACGCACAGAATAACCGCCGTCAAGACTCTCACCGTCAGGCAATCCGAAATAGAAATAATACTGCTTAAGGCTTCCGCTGATATATTCTATATCCGCGTCAAATTTGAAATTTCCCGTTACAGGCGATCTGCTTACCGCTTTATTCCAACCGTTTATATTGGTAGGATATAATCCTAAGCGTATTTTTTCAAAAGTTTCCGTAATCAGTTTCAGATCAACCGTTTTATTTGAATAGCTTTCGTCCGGAATTTGAGTTTTATCACTCTTGGCTGCAATAGTAACATTTTTGATACTCGCGCCTGCTTTATTGGTAGATAATCCGCAAAAACCGCCGCTGAATTCAGGTATATCACAGGCAAAAAGTAATGTATCGTCCGCATATGCCATCAAGCGTTTATTCTCTATTTTAAGAAGCAAGTGAAAATCCGTGCTGCTGACATTTTGCGGCCATTGGCTCCATTTTGCAATTCGTTTACCGGTTGCGTCATTATAAATTGCCGCATTGTTCGTTCCTGCTGTTTTACCCATCTGAATTCTTAATGAGTATCCGCCGTCGGTGCTGTAAGCGCTCGGAAGTCCGAAATAAATATAAAGCTGTCTTTCATCTCCCGTAAAATCGGAAATATCAGCTTCAAAAATGAAATCCTCATCGGCTCCGACTGCGGTCGAAAAGGCGGACTTACTCCAGCCCGAATTGCCCTTTGACGAATATCCGTTGTTGATTTTCCTCCAGTTTGAAGTAATCAAATTCCAATTTTGAGCTTTAGGATAATAAACCTCTTGCGCCTGCTTATCGTTTATCTCCTCTCCCCCTGCGTTTGTTTTTCCTTGTGCTTTAACTGTAATGCAAGCGTCGCCAAAATCGGCTGTGGCCTTATTCGTTGCAATACCGATATATCCGCCCGCATAATCTGTGAGATAATCTGTGGTAAGAACTATTTTCCCGTCAATTAGGATTCTTACCAGTTTTCCCGACATTTCCACTCTTAATTTAAAGCTTTCCCTGCTTGATGACGACGGAAAAGCCGTCCAGCCCGCAACTCTCTTTTTATCCGCATCCTTGTATACCGCGATATTATTGTTTCCGGCGCTTTCGCCGAACTGAAATCTTACGGAATAGCCGTTGTCTGTTGAAATATTATCCGGCAAACCGAAATATACATACAGCTGTTCGCCTTGAAATTTGTTAATTTCAGTCTCAAACACAAAGCTTCCGCTGTCTAACTTCTTATTTAACACCGCTTTATTCCAGGATGCGGCACCGGTTGCTGAATAACCATTGCTGTTCTTTATCCAATTCGTGGTAATGGTAAGCAATTCTGGTGTTTCGGTTTTCCATTTGACATTTTCCTCTAATGTATTTCTGTCGGTGACCGATGTTCTCCTTTGAGAGAACATCCAATCGAGAACTTCATCCGACTGAAAAGCATAATCCCATACATTGTGACCGAAATCGGTAAACTCGGTATACTTGATATTACCGCCAAGCGCCTTTAAAGCGGAAACCATGGCCCTTGTAGCTTCTACATCAACGGTTTCATCGTCTGTACTGTGGAATGTCCAAATCGGTATGTCCTTTATGTACTTTGCATACTCAGGATCACTTCCCGCGCATGTGGGCACCGCAGCCGCAAATCTTTCCGGATACATCATAAGCAGATACCATGTAGCATATCCGCCCATTGAAAAACCGCCTATATACTGCCTGTTTTTATCCACGGAGTAATTGTGGCATACGCTGTCAAGCAGCTCGGTAACCGCGTAAAGATACTGACTTATTTCAAAGCCTTCAATATCGTAATTATCATACTTCTGATCCTTATACCACGGATAGGTACCGTCGCCAGTCACCCAGCTTACTCTGTTCTGTGTCTGCGGCACTATAATAATACAATCATACTTGTCACGGTTGTGCCAAAGCGAAACACCGAGGTTGAAGCAATTATTAAGCTGACTGTCGTTATCGTTTCCCCAAAGTCCGGCGCCGTGCATTGCAAGCACTACCGGATACTTTTTTGTCGGATCATAGCCTTCCGGCAGATAAAATCTGTAATTCAGTTTTGTTCCTCTGCTGTCGGTAAAAACTAATTTTTCAAATGACGAATCAAATTGCTCTACAATTGTTTTTTCGGTTTCCGACACATCCTCCGCTTTGTCGCCCGTGTATACCTTAAAATTGTCAATCTCAACGGCAGCGTCCTTCTTCTTTTCGCCAAGGGCAATACGAAACATTGTCTGAACCGATGAAGGCAAGCCTGCATATGAGTCGTTCATAAAGCTTTGCTGTTTTATTGCAGGCATTCCGTTTAAATAAACGTCATATGTGCGGGTGCGATCATTAATTACAACTGCAATATTTGAAAATTCGTCCGATGAAAGCTGACCTAATGTTGTCCTTCCGAGCGCGCCTGTCGTACAGTATAGATACCCTGCTTCGGAAACATTAAGTATGTATTCAAACACACCTTTCCCCTTAACGGTTTTACGGCCGATAAGCAAATTCACCTTGTCATTTAAAGCAATCTCGGAATTAAGGCGCACATCGAATTGTATCACATAGGTATTAGAGGTAAGCGCGCTGTCATAAAACTGCAAAAGACAGTTTGAGGCAATAGCTGCGTTTTGTCTTTCTAAAGAAAGATACTTATTATCTTTATCTGTGATAACGGCCGCTGAGGTATTATCAGATGATATTACGGTAAGATTGCCGTTTATCTGAGTTCCGTGCTCCGATACGGTAAAATCGGAAAAGTCCTCATTTGCTATATATGTTTTGATCGCCATATGTTCCTTTTCGGTAAGAAAAGAAATGTTATCGAATTTCACCGCTGTTTTATAGGAAGCAAGCGCTGTGCAGCCGCCGCTGTAACCGCTTAATTTTGCACTTACGGAAGGCTCGCCGTCAATATAAACCGAAGCGCTTCCGTCTTTGAGTCTCAGCTTTAATTTAAAAGCGTTTTTATTTGCGGACTCGGGAAACTGCGTCCAGCTGCAAAGACGTTTATTTTCCGCGTCGTTATATATACAGATATTGTTGTTTCCGACGGCGTTGCTTAACTGAATACGCACGGAAAAGCCACCTGATGTTTGGGCCGATTCTTCAAGACCGAAATGCACGAAATACTGTAAATTCGTTCCGGACACATACTTTACGTCGGTTTCAAGTAAAAAGTCCTCTTTTGAGTCTAAAACAGCCGGATTAGACATACTCGACCAATCATTATTAACGATTGAAGTTCCTGAATTTCCCGAAACCGTCATATTTTTAACCTGAACCCAAGCGGTTTCCGGGGTATACTGCGGGTCGCCTTCTTCAACAGATGAACCCTTTTCGGTGAAAACGATATTTGAAAAAGCTACTGCGGTTTTGTAAGTCCCGAAGCCGCAAAATCCCGCGCCGTATGAATCAAGCTTATTTGTTGTGCAAATAAGCGAACCGTTAATATATACCTCAGCCACCGAGTTTTCAACCGAAAGCTTTAAAATGAAATCATCCTTATCCGCATTATCGGGAAACGCCGTCCATGCGCATTGACGTTTGTTTGAAGCATCGTCATAAACACAGATATTGCTGCTTCCCGCGCCGCTGTTTAACTGAATACGCAGAGAATAAGCGTTCGCACCCGCAAAAGCCGCTCCGAAATAAATAAAATACTGGCGGTTGTCACCCGAAGAATATGAAATTTCGGCTTGGAGTGTGAAATCCTCAGCTACCGTGCGATTTGAATACGCTTTGTTCCATCCGTTTCGTGAAAGAGCGGTACAGCTGTTTTCGCCAATACTCCAGCTTCCCGTATTTTTACTCCATGAAACCGGAGCTGCGTCAGCAAATACGTTTATGACATTATTTCCGCAAATCACAGCCCATAAAAAGCTTAACGCGCATATTGCGGATATCATTCTTTTTACCATATGCCGCCTCCTATTCCGCGGTAAGCATAACATTATTAAACACTATGCCCCCGTTATAGCTGAGTAAGCCGAAATATCCTCCGGAAAACTCCTCCAAATAAACCTTGTTTACAAAATTGCCGTTTATATAATAAGTTGCCATATTGGTCTTGCCGTCCATATCCATTTTTATATGAAAGCTTTCAGCAGACAGCTCTTCTTCGCTCATATATGCAATACCGCCGCGCCGCTCCATCTTTCCTTCACGGATTGTGAAAAATCTGCTAAACGAATCGTTAATTCCTATTCTCAGCTCATAATATGTTTCTTTATCAAAGCTATTTGTGTTCTGTGTTGTGTTCGTCGCCCCGAAAACCAATGAGAAAAAGCATTCGGAATAATCGCTTAATACGGTTACATCGGCTTCATAAGTAAAGCTTTGTCCTGCCGCTGTTTTAGTGTTTGACATTGAGATATAAATACTCTTTTTTTCCGGCGTGATAAGGTATCCGAGATTTTCCTCATAGGTCCATTTGCCGTTTGCCGGCTCCCAATACGAAAGATTTGTTTTGAATATTTCGTCCTCGGGAATTCTTTCGGTAAACTTTGCGCTGTCAAGCTCGGAAATTTTGAATTTAGTAACCTCAATCGTTTCCTTACCCTTTGAATAGATAACATAAAAATACTCTTCATCAACATATGTTGAGGGATAGCCGTAAATTCCGCCCTTGTAAAGACCGTTATACCTATTTGAATAGTGCTCGTCCCGCAGTGTGTACCATTTATCAAAGTTGACTCCGTCCTCAGAAATGCAAAGAATCAATGAGCTTCTTGTGCCTCCTGTGTATTCGCAGTTACCCACATAATAATATCTGCCGTCGGGAAGCTGACCGAACCTGAATTTAGACATATCATCGGTAAATCCGGTTTTATATGCCTTTGACCATGTGGCGCCGCCGTCGTAGCTTTCCGCTCCGTAAAGATACTTGGTATTTGAACGGTGAAGCATATGTATAACTCCGTCCTCGGTCTGATAAAAGGAGCCCTCGGTAATTATTTCCGCTCCGCCTGTAGAAAGCGCCTCGGCAGTATCGACTACCCCGAACTTCCAGTCAAGCCCCGTTAAATCGTCGGTATAGGCGTGAGTAGAGGCGCCAGGCATAATCAGTCTTCCTGAGCTTATGGGTATAGGTCCGAAATTACCTCCGGCAGCGCATTTTATATTCTCCGCCTTCCATTTTTTGCCGTTATTTGTCGCCAATACACCGTAGCCCTTTGACACCAGTCTGCCGTCTTCGGCAAGAGGACGTAAATTATCGCCCCGCAGGGTCTCTTTAGGCCATTCAAAAATACTGTAATACACCTTAAGAGTATCGCCGTAAGCATAAAAACCGTCAGGCATAAGTACCTGTAATGAGCCGTCGCCCATCTGTGGCTCCGCCAAAACCTCAGGTTCACTCCATTCGGAGCCGTCCTCCGAGACAGATAACATAATTCTTTGACCGCAATCCTCTTCATTTACCGCCGCTGATGAAAAAATCGCGTAGAATTTTCCTTTAAAAAAGGTAATGTGCGGGTGGTGAGCGTATTGCCAATCGTCGGTCGGGGTATATATTATGCTTTTTTCGGTTTTAATTTTTGCCGAATTGTAAACTGTATTGTTATTTATTGCCGATACCGATTCCTCCGCTGACAGCTTCGGCGTCACAGTGACAAACGGATCTGCCTTGGTCTTTAGCTTGCCCTGCGAGCAACCCGTTGTTGTTAAGAACAGCAAAACTGCCATTACTGCCGTATAAATTTTGATGTGCATTTTTTTTGCCTCCGATTTTTATTTTGAAATCAAAGTCTCGGTTTTTTCAAAAAGTACGGAAAGCTGCTTTAAATCAGCACTGTCCAATGAAGTCAAAATCCTGCAATCCTTTGTTCTTGAATAATCGGAATTTAAAATTCCCTTTTGTGTTAAATAATATTTTGCATTTACAGGATATGTCAGGTCGCCGAATTTGGACGCCACAGAGAGTATCGCCTGAACAAGCTCCGCCTTTTGCGGCTCTTTGCTCCAGTTATTGCAAAGCCAAACGCAAAGTCTTGTATTAAAATTCGCCATAATCCCGCAAAAACCTGCGCAGCCGAGCTTTAAAGTATCAAGCAAGGTTGTTGAATTAGCGTTAAAAAGACTTAACGGTGCGTCTGCGATAATCTCAAGACGCTTTTTGATTACATCGGTATCGCAGCAAGTGTCTTTAAGAAAAGAAAATCTACCCGTGGATACAATAAAACGCATTTCGTCATCGGTTATAAGATGCTTATAGGGTATCGGACATTCATAAAGACCCAAAGCAACTTTTTCGGGTATTCTTTTAAGAAAGCGGCTTATCTCTGCCTCCCATTTTGCGCCGATGATGCCTTCCTCAACCAAAGTATTTGTTATTAAAACAATTCCGTCAATACCGTTATTGATTAAACAGTTAATTTCCTTAATTGCTTTTTCAAAATCTGATGAAACATTTCCTACTGCAAAAACAGGTACAGTGGAATGTTTTTTCACAAAAGCGGCATATTCTACCCGTTCTTCAGCCGTAAGTGAAAACATTTCATTCGACTGACAAACAGCAAAAAGTGCGGAAGCGCCCGATTTTATATACCAATCGGTTAATCTTTCAAGCGCCTTGAAATCAATTTTATTGTCCTTTGTGTACGGAGTCAGCATAACAGGACATACTCCGCTGTATAAATTATTCATCGACAATCCCCTGCTCAATTAAAGTATTTAAAATAGCTTTCGAAAAAACGGTCTGCATTAACCTTCATGGCAACCTCATGAGGACCGTTTTCATCAGGCTTCCATAAAATATTTCCTTTATAATAGCTGCTGTCAATGTCGATCAGCGCTTTTCCGCGTTCAAATTTACAGACATCTTCAAACAGACAGACAGCCGCAAGCGGGTCGTGGAAGGTAACCTCCTTAACCTCTTTAAACCAGACCTCCGCCATATCGAGAGTTATCGGAAGAATACCCTTTGTGAACCTGCGTCTTACCTCCTCTGCGGGCATTTTTACCTGCAACGTAACATCCAATCCGACAGAACGGTGAACATGTACAGGCGCATTGTAGACCATTGCCGTAGCATACGGGTCGCACAAAGCATTCCATTCGTTTGGCCCCATTAATCTGCGCCTTGAAAACACGCCGCACATACATACAAATTCTTTAAGCAGCAGCGGAATTTCAGGATCTGCCGCGAAAAGCAGGGCGATATTTGTCATAGGACCTACCGCTAAGAGGGTAATTTCTCCGGGGTTGGCACGGATAGTATCTATCATAAACTGAATATGCCGAGCCTTCGGAAATTCGGTTTTATGCGGATATTTGTTTAAGACCGATGCCTGCGGAGCCGATTTTTGTTTGTTTTCCGTAAGAAGCGGGTCAGCACAGCCGGGATATATCGGAATATCCGGCTTTCCCGCCGCAATACAAAGACAGCTTGCAAGCTCCGCGCGTTCGGTCGGCTGCCCTGAAACTGTTGTAATTCCCACTATTTCCGCCTGGGGATTTGCCAGCAAATACGAAAGACAAACCGCGTCGTCGATATCCGAACCTATATCGGTATCAAACAGTATCTTTTTCTTATTCATATTCATAATTTAATCACCTTTCCTTATTCACCTGTAAGTCCACTGCGTTCAATTCCCTGAACGAATTGCTTTTGCAAAAATACAAACATAATTAAAAGCGGCAAAATTACCATAAAGGTTCCCGCCATCAGCACCGCGTTATTAAGCGTATTCCCCGCATTAATATCGTAAAGGCTGTTAAGCGTGTCCGCTGAAAGAGTCAGCGCGTCGGTTATATTATTAAGGCTCATTGACAGCAAATACATATCCGACTTGCTAAGATACATTGACGGTTCAAAGAAATTACTCCAGTTCCACACTAAGGACAGCACTAATACTACGATATAAGCGGTCTTAGCGGTAGGAAAAATAATTTTCACATATGTCCTTATGAAGCCGCACCCGTCAACGCGCGCCGCCTCCTCTAATTCTTTGGGAAGTCCCAGATAGAACTGACGGAAAACATAAATATAAAGGGCGCCTTTAAAGCCGTAGCCGAGAAATGACGGAACCGTCAGCGGCAAATATGTATTAAGCCAACCGAAATTCGCATACATCAGATATTGAGGAATAATTATAGTCTGCGCAGGAATAATCATACCGAGTATCACGACAGTGAAAGCAATTTTTTTACCGGGAAAATTATATCGTGCCAAACCGTATCCCGCCATTGAACAACTTATAAGCTGTCCCAGTGTGGATACTATAGTTACAATAAGACTGTTTTTAAGTCCTGAAAGGAAATTCATAAGCTTTGCCGCCAAGCTGTAATTTGAAAAATAAAGACTTCTCGGTATCCATACCACCGTAAAATTGTTCAAATCGTCGTTTGACATCAGCGAGGTTACTATCATATACAAAAACGGATACAGAAAAACAAAGGTTATTGCTGTCAGAAATATATACAAGATTATTCTTAAAAGGATACCTGACATGCGGTTAGGCGATAAAGATTTCAATTTGATTATTTGTTTCATCGCGTCACCTCGAAGCAAAGGTTGCCTTAATACATTTATTTATAACAAAGGTAACTATACCGATAAATAAAAGTATAAAAGCAAAATAAATCCAGCCCATTGCCGCGGAATATCCGTGTTCGCCTAAAATAACAGACTGATTTTTAATATAACTCAGCAGGGGATTTGTGGCGCTTGTAAATGTATTTATGATTGTATAAATCGTATTAAGCAGCAAAATCGGTAGCACCGTCGGCAAAGTTACTTTCCAGAAAATATCATATTCTGTCGCTCCGTCAATTCTCGCCGCCTCGAAAAGCCGAATTTATGCTTTGTATGGCGGAAAGAAACAGTAAAATCTGAACACTGCTCGCCCACAAAACTGTTACGATTTTGCTGAAAAATAAATCTATGATTCCGCTGACCTCTGCTCCTAAAAGCTTTTCAAGCTCCAAGCTTAAAGCACTTTGCGAAAAGGTCAGCACACCTTGGTCAACGCCGACGCTCATCAACTGCTGTAAAGCATTGCCAGAGCCTATCAAAAACGGCAAAAGTAAAGCAACCCTGAAAAATCCCTTAAATCTGTTTATCTTACTTAAAGCTATCGCGATAAGCAGCGAAAAAATAACAATAAGCGGAGTTTCAATCGCCACATCGCGAACAGACGATAAAAAGCGCGGAACAAACTTTGTATCTGTAATAAACGCCTTTGAATAATTGTCAAGTCCGGTGAAAATTATTTTAAGCCCCGCGGCGTTTTTATCGGTATGACCAAAGCTTAATAATAACGAGGTTATTACCGGATAAGCAAAAAATATTAAGGTTCCTAAAATAAAGGGGGCTATGAAGAAAAGCCCTATCAACGAATTTCTCGCCGTAAAGGATAAACGAATTCTTTTTTTCAAGCCACTCACTCCTTTATCACGGTATAATCCATAGGCGGTATCTGAATGTCGCCGTAGGTATATTCCGCGTCTGAATAATTGATAATAACGGTAACACCGCTGTCATAGCTTACGGAAACAACCTTAGCGGAGATAATTTTATGCTCCGTTATATATCCGTCGGTTAAATTTGAGAAATTCTCCTTATATTCCTTATAAATATCAATTATTCTTTCCTGCCATTCGTCGTTTTTCGATGAAAACAACTGTGTATAATCCGTATCCCTAAGTACAGAGGGCTCTTTTTCCGTAATTTCAAAATAAGGAGACGAACCGTACTCGATCCACCTAAGTTTCTGATACTTCAAATCATATGAGGAATTTCCGGTATCCGCACAGTAAGCCGCCGAACCGTGAACTATCATTTGATACCACGGCACAGCAAAATCCTCAATAAAGGCTCCGGAGGTGCTCGACGGACAATCTGCAATAAAATCGGCATATTTAATCGCGTAAAGGTTAGCTGCGCTTACTTCAGCTTTATCTTCATACTGTTTTAGGATATTCTCAAATATCTGCTTAACCTGATAGCGCACATAAACCGATGAACTGTTAAGGTCAGAATAAATAACGCTTCCCAAGCCGTCGTTTAAAATTTTAATATTATTATATTTTTTTACCGATTTAATCAGCTTTTCAAAATTACTCTGCACCTTAAGCGGATTAAATATAAAAACGCTTTGTTGGCTGTTTGTAACCGGAGACCCGCTTCCGTCGGTCACGGTATCCCTGCCTTTTATAAAAAATCCAGTGCCGTCATAAACATTGATATTTTCTGCTTCCAGCATTAGATTTACACCGTTTTTTCCCGCAAACTCATCTAATTCCTTAAGACCGCTTACTCCCCCATATGCGCCGTCGGGTTTGAAGCTTGATATATTATCACCATATCCTCCCGACTGCCACCCGCGAAGAGTGGCGGTTATATTCTCAACTCCGCAGGATATGTATTCGCTTAATATATCCTCGACATCAGAAAAATCTGTGGTTTTAACCGATTTTTTATAAGCTGCGTTATTTTGCATCGTTCCCATAAAAAATCTGAGATAAAGACCGGTCGTTTTATAAGAGGTCTTCCCGTCCAAAATATCATCCTCCAGCAGATACTCACGATAAACATTCGCCATACCGCTGTAATCCGCATTCTCACCTTTAAGGAAAAACAGCCTTACCTCCCTATCGTAATTAAGAAGCTCATCGCATATTATGACACTGTTTTTACCGTCCTGAGTTTCGCCGCTTTTTTTAAGCTCTGAAAGCGAAACACTGTATTTATTGCGGTAAATCAGGGTAAATGAGGCTCGGTTTAATTTTACCGACGAAATATTAAGCCCTGCGTTCACATTAACCTGTGCATCAGCTTCTCCGGCGGTTATAGCAGCCAAAAATGCCTTATCTGCGTTTTTAATGCCGTATACCGGAAGCGATGCTACGGGATTTTTTTCTTCGGAAAAGTAATTCCCCGTTTCCTCTGTACCGTAAATATCGAGGACTAACTGCTTGGTATATTTATGCTTTTCGGCGGTTTTATTAAAACAGCTTAACGCTCCGCAGCCATCCGGATAAAATATATAACCCTCGCCGCCGTTTGGAGCAGCGCCAAAAAACGGAAGCAGCTCGACTGAGTAAAGGTAAAACTCTCCTTCTTCCTTAATTTCTTCTCCCGGTATTCTGATATTTATTCCCGAATCTTCCAGGGTTATTTCAAAGCTAACCGTAATTGCGGATTTTGCAAACTTAACAGTAATTTTAATCCCGTTTGAATACCTTTCCACCGCGGTTATATTCCTCGATGCGGCCGAATATTCTACACTGAAGTTTCCGACGCTGTCATTCTTTGCAATATAAGTAATTGCCGCTAAAGACTGCATATAATTTTTCCATGTTTCGGTTGACGCTGCAAAACCATCATAAACCGTTTCGTCAACAGCGGAATCCCAAAACACCTGACTGTCAATTACGGACTCCACCCGTATTCCTCCGGCGCAGTAAAATAATCGGTAATTATCGTTTTCGCTGACAAGCAGCTTTTCCCCAGCATTTTCAAGCTCATTTGCGCTGCCCGAAAGAGTGCTTTGAGTTCTTACTCCGACGGTCTTTACTGTCTGATTTTCGGCGCAGCCGGAAAAACATAAAATAAATACTGTTAAAGATAATAACAAGCAGACAGCCTTTTTCATAACGCACTCCTTCCCTTTTAAATCAACATACTTTCAAGAATAATTTCTTTGATAAAAACAATAATCCGTTCAATCAGAGAATAGCCTAAGATAGCCACAAACCAAAGCAGAACCATAACCGCCGCCGAAGCGATACAAACCGCAAATGTTTTGGCTATTGTATAATCATTCAAAATCATTACCGTTCTTACAAGCAGGCACATACTCAGCAAAACCACTCCGTTTACCAGTATTGCAAACAGCAGCTTTTCATTCGTACACAAAACCTGCGAAAGTAATGCGGCGAAAGGAATTACAAATATATACGGTACCGTACAGTAAATGTCGGCAATAAGAGTTTCGCCAAAGGTCGCCTCGCCGTTCACCTGCGAAGTAATAAGATAAACCGACAATGTCCATGTGAAGCACGGCAGCAATAATTTTATAATTTCAGTTGTAATTTTTACATTGTAAAGCTCAACATCCTGCAACGGATAATGAACGGTATATATGAAGAAAAATCGCACCGCAACGGCTAAAAGTACAAAAATCAAAGCAGATATTAAATTAAGCCGTTTCTTAGCGCCCTTAATGCTTTGAACCGTCCTTATCGGATGGAAGCAGCACGCTATACCCAACCACAAGCCGTCCGTGACGGAAAGACGATCAATGCCGCAATACTCAAATTCGTAAAGCACCTTGCCTGATTTTTTGAGCAGAAATTTTACCGCTAATATTATCGCTGTTAATATAAGCGCCGCAATCAGAACGGTAATTCCGAAATGCTCCTGCATATATTCATATCGGTACTTATAAAACGCCTTTGAATACTCAGAACGATAATTCGCATATGAAAATTCCTCCATAGCCGCTTTATAATTCTGCGATTTGTATGCAGTCATACCTTTGCCGTAATGTGCAAGCGGATAAAGACTGTC
>OGRO01002833.1_pt1 | contig 13027 bp, 11 predicted proteins | sample 1553451 | NCBI WGS metagenome assembly OGRO01 (sample SAMEA2580021, study PRJEB22360) | human gut metagenome
GCGGCGAAGACTGCAACGAACAAGATTCCCGGCAATATCCGTCGGAATAGCAATCTTAACATAGGTTATTAAATGATTATCGGATCAATCTCTTCGTCAGGGCTACTCCCACTCCAGCGTCTTTTTCAGCTCCTCGGCGCCGAATTTCGACGAATTGCCGAACCAGAGCACCTTCCCGCGCGCATCGAGCAAAACGCCGTACGGGACGAACTGTGCTCCGTAGGCGGTGAACGTCTTGTGTTCGTTGTCCACCGCGACGGCGAACGCATATCCTTTTCCGTCCATTACGCTTTGGATCTTATCTTTCGTTTCGCAGCCGATGACGACTACGTTCAGTTTTTTGCCGTAATTCCGCGCGAAGTCGTCCACGGTGGGCAGGCGCTTCATACTCAGGTCGCTGCGCGAGAAAAAGAACTCGATCAACGTGGGCTTTCCGCTTTGCAACTGGTTCTTGCTGATCCACTCGCTGAGTTTCAGTTCCGGAGCTTTTTCCCCGTTGATCAGTTGTTGCGCTTTGACTCCTGAAAAGGCCAGCAACAAAATGCCTGTTATAACGATGATCTTTTTCATGAGCACGACAATTAAACAAATATACGTATTCTTATTAATAAAACGAAAATCAGTATCAAAAGTTGCACCGATTTTAGCGACTGTATGTTTTTTGGACAGAAACTTTCCGGTAGATACTGGATTTTAAAGAATAAAATCCTAAATTTGTGAGATTCGGATTTGAATAATCCCCTTATTGCATACGGCAGCTATTAACTTACTTAAAAATAAAAATCTGTATCATGAAAGTATCGCACATCGAACACCTCGGTATCGCAGTGAAAAGCCTGGATACCGCCATCCCGTATTGGGAAAAAATGCTCGGAACCAAATGCTATAACATCGAAGAGGTCGCCGACCAGAAAGTGAAAACCGCTTTCTTTAAAGTCGGAGACACGAAGATCGAGCTGCTCGAATCGACCTCTCCCGAAGGTTCGATCGGCAAGTTCATCGAAAAGAGGGGCGAAGGCGTGCACCATGTGGCTTTTGCCGTCGACGGGATCGAAAACTGTCTGGCCGAATGCGAGGCGAACGGCATCCAACTGATCGACAAGGCTCCGCGCGGAGGCGCCGAAGGGCTTAGCATCGCGTTCCTGCACCCGAAGTCTACCGGCGGCGTGCTGACCGAACTGTGCGAAAACAAGAACAAATAATTCACCTGAAACCGTATATAACTGCAAAACCAAAATGAGCGACATTCAAGAGAAAGTCAAAGAATTGATGGGGTATCGCGAACAGGCGAGACTCGGAGGCGGTCAGAAAAGGATCGATTCACAACATAAAAAAGGGAAAAAAACGGCGCGCGAACGCATTAAGCTACTGCTCGACGAAGGTTCCTTCGAAGAGTTCGATATGTTCGTAAAGCACCGCTGCAATAATTTCGGCCTCGAGGAAGAGACCTATTTCGGCGACGGCGTCGTAACCGGCTACGGTACGATCAACGGCCGTCAGGTGTATGTGTTCTCGCAGGATTTCACCGTGTTCGGCGGTTCGCTGTCCGAAACCTTCGCCGCTAAGATCTGCAAAGTGATGGATATGGCGATGAAAAACGGGGCTCCGGTGATCGGAATCAACGATTCGGGCGGCGCACGCATCCAGGAAGGTGTGAACAGCTTGGCAGGCTATGCCTCCATCTTCTATCAGAACACCATTGCGTCGGGTGTCATTCCGCAGATATCCGCTATTCTGGGTCCGTGTGCCGGTGGGGCATGCTACTCTCCGGCGCTTACCGACTTTATCTTCATGGTAAAGGAGCAGAGCCACATGTTTATCACCGGTCCGGACGTGGTAAAGACCGTGACCCACGAGGAGGTGGACAAGGAGGAACTGGGCGGTGCCTATACGCATAGCAGCAAGAGCGGCGTTACCCACTTCATGTGCAATACGGAGGAGGAGACACTGATGAGCATCCGCGAGCTGCTGAGCTTCCTGCCGTCCAACAATATGGAGGATGCTCCCTTCACTCCCTGCTCCGACGATATCCATCGCCGGGTAGAGGCGCTTCAGACCGTCATTCCTGAGGACCCGAACATGCCCTATGACATCAAGGATATTATAGAACCGGTGCTGGACAACCAGTACTTCTTCGAAGTGATGCCTCACTTTGCCAAGAACGTCGTTATCGGTTTCGGTCGTCTGAACGGGCGTTCGGTAGGTATCGTGGCAAACCAACCTGCCTATTTGGCGGGTGTGCTCGATATTGATGCCAGCGACAAGGCGGCACGTTTCATTCGTTTCTGCGACTGCTTCAACATCCCGCTGATAACCTTCGAAGATGTTCCCGGCTTCTTGCCCGGAACGATGCAGGAGCACAACGGCATCATCCGCCACGGCGCCAAGATTGTCTATGCCTATGCCGAGGCCACCGTGCCCAAGATAACGCTGATTACCCGCAAGGCATACGGCGGCGCCTACATCGTGATGTCCAGCAAACCGACGGGTGCCGACGTGAACCTGGCTTATCCGCAGGCGGAAATCGCCGTGATGGGTGCCGAGGGTGCAGTGAACATCCTCTACCGCAAGTCCTCTGCCGAAGAGAAGCAGGAGATTATCAAGGAGTATGAAGACAAGTTCTCCAACCCTTACCGCGCCGCCGAGCGTGGCCTCATAGATGAGGTCATCATGCCGCGTGACACCCGCTACAAGCTGGTGCAGGCATTGGAGATGGCGCACAACAAGAATCAGAGCAATCCACCGAAAAAGCACGGCAACATGCCTTTATAATAGTAGTTATTTTTTATGTGTGAAATGCGTATCCCCGGAGAAGTGATTTCTGTGGGGATACACTTTTTAAATAGAGAATTAAGAATTAAACAATAAGGCTGAAAAGTAAAAACTAAAGATAGAAACTATGGAACTATTAAGAAACCTCTTTGAGGGTTATCCCAACCTTTGGGGCGGAGGAGTGGCACACTCTGTCCTAATTCTGTCCCTGGTCATCACCTTCGGTATCATGCTGGGCAAGTTGAAGGTGGCAGGCATCTCGCTGGGTGTCACCTGGATTTTGTTTGTGGGCATTGTCTTCGGACATTTCGACATGAACCTCGACGAACATCTGCTGCACTTCCTGAAGGAGTTCGGCTTGATACTGTTTGTCTATTCCATCGGTCTGCAAGTGGGACCGGGATTCTTCTCCGCTTTCAAGAAGGGCGGACTTACGCTGAACATGGTAGCAATGCTTTCCGTCTTTCTCAGCGTGCTTATCACCATTGTGTTGCACTTTGCCACCGGAATCCCCATTACTACGATGGTGGGTATCTTGTCCGGAGCCGTGACCAATACCCCCGGTCTGGGTGCTGCCCAGCAGGCAAACAGTGACCTCAACGGGGTGGATGCTCCGGAAATCGCACTCGGATATGCCGTTGCCTATCCGCTGGGGGTGGTGGGCTGCATCCTGGCGCTGCTAGCCTTGAAGATTTTCATGCGGATTAACACCCAAAAAGAAGAGGAGGATGCCGAGCACGGGCTGGGTCATCTGCAGGAGCTGACCGTGCGTCCCATATCGGTAGAGATACGCAATGAGGCAATAGACGGCAAGCGGATCAGAGATGTGAAACCATTGTTGAACCGTGCGTTTGTCATCTCCCGCATCCGGCACACCGGCAGTCAGGAAACAGAACTGGCGAATGCCGATACGGTGCTGCACATGCAGGATGAAATTCTGTTCATTGCCAACCCGAAAGATGTGGAGGCCATTGTTGCCTTCTTCGGAAGAAAAATTTCGGTGGAGTGGGAACGGGAGGACAAGAACTTGATTTCACGCCGCATCCTCATCACCAAGCCGGAACTGAACGGCAAGTCTCTGTCTCAGCTCAAGATACGTAACAACTTCGGTGCCTGCATCACCCGTATCAACCGTTCGGGCGTGGATCTGGTGGCAACTCCCCACTTGCAGTTGCAGATGGGAGACCGTGTGACGATTGTAGGCAGTGAGCTTGCCGTGAGCCATGCGGAGAAGGTATTGGGAAACTCGCTGAAGCGTCTCAACCATCCAAACTTGATTCCTATCTTCCTGGGTATTGCCCTGGGATGTATCTTGGGCAGTCTGCCGTTCATGTTCCCCGGCATTCCCCAACCCGTGAAACTGGGACTGGCCGGTGGACCGTTGGTGGTTTCCATCCTCATCAGCCGTTTCGGGCCTCAATATAAGCTGATAACCTACACGACGATGAGTGCCAATCTGATGATACGCGAAATCGGTATCGCCTTGTTCCTGGCCTGCGTGGGGTTGGGTGCAGGAAAGGGATTCATCGATACCATTATCTACGAAGGCGGCTATGTGTGGATTGGCTATGGGGCCATCATCACGGTCGTTCCGTTGCTGGTGACAGGATTCATGGGGCGCTATTTCTGGAAGCTGAACTACTATACGCTGATAGGTGTGCTGTCCGGAGCTAACACCAATCCGCCTGCATTGGCCTATTCCTCGGACTTGACATCCTGCGATGCCCCTGCGGTGGGATACGCCACAGTCTATCCGCTGGCTATGTTCCTGCGGGTGCTGACGGCTCAGTTGCTGATACTGGCACTGGCATAGTTTCACCATAGATAATCTATGGTACATAGGTTGATTTGATAACAAGTAATGTAAAGGGAGCTAACAAGTAATGTTAGGCTGCTTTACATTACTTGTTATTTTTGTTTGTAGTATTCCTCCGCTTGTGCCAGTGTCTCCGGTTTGCCGATGTCGAACCAGCGGAATCCTTGCAGCGGATAGCCTTGTATGTGCACCTTTGTGCAGGCGGACAAGTAGAAAGGAATGATGGAGAACTTGCCGTCCCACTGCCCATCGTCCATCAGGTGGAAGAGGGAGGGGGAGATGATGTGGATACCTCCGAAGGCGAGTTCCCGGTACTTCGTTTCCCGGTAGTCGAAGCCTGCCGGTTTCACCTCTCCGGTGGACTTGTTTATCCAGCCGTGCAGGTGGTAGTCGTCGTCAAAAAGGAGATAGCGGGAAGTCTTGCGCTCGCTCACAAGCAGGGTAGACTCCGCATCGCTCTCCAGATGGTGGCGGTAGAGACCTGCAAGGTCAATGTCCGTCAGAATATCCGCGTTGTGCACCAGGAAAGGTTCTTGTCCGTCCAGAAAGGGGCGTGCCTTTTTGATGCCTCCTCCGGTGTCGAGCAGCATGCCGCGTTCGTCGCTGATGTGAATCTCCGTGCCGAAGTTGTCGTGGGCACGGAGGAAGTCGATAATCTGCTCCCCGAAGTGGTGGATATTGACCGTTATCTCGTTGAATCCTGCTTCCTTCAACCGCAGTATCACCCGTTCCAGCATGGGTTTTCCTGCTACGGGAACGAGGGCCTTGGGCATGTGGTCCGTCAAGGGGCGCAACCGGGTGCCCAGGCCGGCGGCGAAAATCATGGCTTTCATATTGGCATATTCTCACATTAGCACATTAAACTTTGGCCTTAAACGTCTGTTCAATATTCTGTTCTCTATGTATCAGGTTCACTTGCACGCCGAACTTCTTGTGCAGATGTTCCGCCAGGTGTTGTGCCGAGTACACGGAGCGGTGCTGTCCGCCGGTGCAGCCGAAGCAGACAGACAGATTGGTGAAGCCGCGTTCCATGTAGCGCTTCACGGAAGCGTCGACAAGGGCGTAGGCATGCTCCAGGAATACGGCTATCTCGCCGTCGTCTTCCAGGAAGCGGATAACGGGTTCGTCCAGTCCCGTGAAGGGTTTGTAACGCTCGTACTTGCCGGGGTTGTTCACAGCGCGGCAGTCAAAGACGAAACCTCCTCCGTTGCCCGTGGAATCTTCGGGGATACCTTTTTTGTAGGCAAAGCTGGTGACTTTCACCACGAGGCGACGCTTTTGCAGGTCGTCTGTAAACTGTTTCAGATCGGTGAGTTCGCGCAGAATCCGGCAGAGGTAGGGATATTCTGGATAAGGTTCTTGGAGCAGTTGGCGAAGGTTCTCGATGGCGAAGGGGACACTTTGTATGAAGTGGGGCTTCTTCTCGAAGTAACCGCGGAAACCATAGGCACCCAGCACCTGCATGGTGCGGAACAATACGAAGTGGCGAAGCTGGGCATAGAAATAAGCCTCGTCCACGGGCTGGTACTTGCGCAGGGCGTCGATGTATTCCTTCAGCAACTCTTGGCGCAGGCTGTCGGGATAGTTTGCTTTGGCCTGCCACAAGAAGGAGGCAACGTCGTAGTAGACCGGACCTTTGCGTCCGCCCTGGAAGTCGATGAGCCACGGTTCGCCGTCCTTTATCATAACGTTACGGCTCTGGAAGTCGCGGTACATGAAGGTGGCGGAGCTGCTACGGAGCAACACGTCTGCCATCTTCTGGAAGTCGTCTTCTAGCCGGTCTTCCTGGAAGTCCATTCCCGTAGCCTTGAGGAAGCAGTATTTAAAGTAGTTCAAGTCCCACAGAATGCTGCGGCTATTGAACTCTGCCTGCGGGTAGCAGTAGGAGAAGTCCATGCCGTCGGCTCCGGCAAACTGTACGGCGGGCAGCAGACGGATGGTCTTGCGCAGCAACTGTTTCTCTTCCTCACCGAATACGCTGGTCTTGCGGCCTTTCTCGATGGCATTGAATAGGAGCGAGTCGCCCAGGTCTTCTTGCAGATAATAGATATCATCTTCGGAGCGGATGAACACTTGCGGTACGGGCAGTCCTTTCTGGCGGAAATGTTCTGCCATGTAGAGGAAGGCGCGGTTCTCCTCCACAGACTCTCCGCTGACGCCGATAAGTGTAGGACTTCCGATGAGGCGGAAGTAACGGCGGTTGGAGCCGGAGGAGGGGAGTTCGTCAATCTGTTCCGGTTCGTGTCCGGTATGTGCGATGTAGAGTTTCTTAAGTTCTTCGGTTATCATGGTGGTATGTTTTATTTTCGCAGCTAAGATAAAACTTTTGTCGGAGATATGCTTACCTTTGCAGGAGGAAAATATTTAATTTGATAGCTTCATAATGGATTCCATTCCTCAGTTTCTCATAGCCGCCCCTACATCGGGCAGTGGAAAGACCACCGTCAGTCGTGGACTGATGGCATTGTTTATGAAGAAAGGTCTGAAGGTGCAGCCTTTCAAGTGCGGTCCCGATTATATAGATACTAAGTATCACGAGGCGGTATGCGGCCGTCCTTCCATCAATCTGGATACTTTCATGGCATCTCCGGAGCATGTCCGCAGTCTGTATGCACGCTATTCGGCGGATGCGGATGTTGCTGTGGTCGAGGGGATGATGGGGATGTACGACGGGTACGACCGCGACCGGGGCTCGTCGGCAGAAGTGGCTCGGCTCTTGGGTATTCCTGTGGTGCTGGTGGCCGATGCCAAGTCGGCTGCCTATTCCATGGCTCCTTTGTTGTCGGGGTTCATCAATTTCCGTCCGGATATACGTATTGCGGGAGTTATCTTCAATCGTGTCGGCTCACCCCACCACTACCGGATGCTGCAGGAGGTCTGTGAAGACTTGAACGTGACTTGTCTGGGCTATCTGCCCAAGCAGAAGGAACTGGAGCAGGAGTCGCGCCATCTGGGGCTGGATTTCAGCCGTTCTAAGGAGACGGAGGGACTGGATATGCTGGCAGGCTTGCTGGAGGAACATGTGGACTGGGAACTGCTGCTCTCGACAATCGGGCTTCCATTGCCTGCGGCGGCTGTGGAGGAGAAGTCGGTACTATCAGAGCCGGGGAAGCTGCATATTTCGGTAGCGCGCAACGAAGAGTCCTTTTCCTTCCTCTATGCGGAGCATCTGGATATTCTGCGCCGTATGGGCACGGTCACTTTCTTCAATCCGGAGCATGACCGGCCTATTCCGCAAGAGACGGATTTGCTCTATCTGCCCGGCGGCTATCCCGAGAACCGTCTGGAGGAACTTGCCGGGGCAAGGCTTGCCAGGGAGTCTATCCGCAGCTATATAGAGGCTGGGGGCAGGACGCTGGCAGAATGCGGGGGGATGATATATCTTTCGCAGTCCGTTCTTTCTGATGGGGATACGGACGGGGGAGGCAGTGATACAGACGGAAGAAGCACCGGGAACAGTGTAAGCAATGTCGGAAATGAGATGGTGGGAGTATTACCTTTCAGCATCACGAACGAGCGTAAACGCAGGAAACTGACATTGGGATACCGTCGGTTCGACTATAACGGATGGCGGCTTAAAGGACACGAATTCCATTATACGCAGCTTGCTGTGCCCGAAGCTGGTGGAAAAGAAAGTGGTGCGTACAGTCTTACTCCCTCGATAGTGCAGGTTTTCAATGCCAGAGGAGAGAAGGTCGCTACTCCCATTTTTCGTTATAAGAACCTGATTGCCAGCTATACACATCTGTATTGGGGCGAGATGGATGTGATGTCTTTGTTCGGTGGAGCCTAATCTTGTAAAACATCTTTTGAATCTGCTGGACTTTCCTTCTTTTTCCTTTCATGTTTTGCTTGAAAAGTCCCGGTATTTCTGCATATTTATATTCCAAATTTGTTTGTATCTTTGCGATAGAGAAAAGGTCTACGGGCTGTGAGGGAGTCCCCTTTACAATCCGGGCTATAGTAGCTGATTTTGAAGAGTTATCCCATGCAGGAAAGTCCTCTACACGTACCTCTGTAAGGGACGAACATTTTAAAATGGAGTTTGTCGATGGTGATTCGATTGGTGTTTTTGCCATAAAGGACGGTGCTATAATGGATGATATTGATAATGCCAAATTGGTTTACAATAGGTCAAGCGGCAGTTGGAATCCGGTGGGAAATGGTACACTTTATTGGTATGATGGAGTGAGTTATGTCGCTTACTATCCATATAGGAAGAATATCACAATAGATCTCTCAAAAGGTATGGACGGAGCTATTGCTTCACTGACCGGGAATGAAAAACTGCAACCTGCGAAGGACCAGTCCACAACAGAAAAGCATATTGTCAGCGATTTGTTGGTTGCCACCGGCGTACCTGCTATTGACAATTCTTCCGGAATAATCCTGAACTTGCTGTTTCAACACCAGTTTGCATTGCTTGTGTTGCAACCGCAAGTATACGTAGGTTGTTTTGCACCAGAAAAAGCAGGCTTTGTTTACCATAGGGAATCGAGGGTTTTAGGAACAGACTCGGCGGCTATTAATGTGAGTCTGAACGGTATTACTCCATATCAGATAGATTCTTTGAAATATTGTGCCATTGTTCCGCCGCAAGCAAATGCACGGGTTACCGGAAACTATATGACTACCGATGGCAGAGATGATACGAATATAAAGATAAATTATTCGGGCAGCTCCATCACTCTTGTTTCTGGAAAATGCTATACTCTGAAAGTTATCAGTCCCGTACCCGGTAAAGGAAGTATAGAAAGAAAGCTTTATCCCGGGGATTTTGTCTTTCAGAACGAAATCGATAAAAGAATAGAAGTACATCCCGGAAACGGGAAGTTGGAAGAAGATGGGAAAATCTATGATTATAAAAATGCTATCGGAATGGTAATTACTTGCGATCCGGAAAGGATGACAGACGAGAGGTGTAATAAAAAAGGATGGAATCATGCCTATGTGATGATGTTGGATAGTTTGAAAGAAGGGAATTGGGGACCGATGGATTTAATCGAAGCGGATATTGATACAATATCAATAGCTGATGTGAAGTCAAAGCATGATTTTAGTAGAATCAAGAATAACATGAATGGCTACTCTGAAACTTTACAGATGCTGGCAAATCATGAGGGTGATGCATCTTTTGTAAGCGACTGTCGTGCTTTTTATCTGGTGAAAACTTACAATAACAGCAATAAGGTACCGGATGGGATTGAACGCAGTCCGTGGTTTCTGCCAAGCATAGGGCAATGGTTTGATGTATTGGTGAATATTTGTGGAAAATCTCCGGAAAACTTTCGGCACAATACCGGTAATGGTTTACAAGATGAAAAGTGGGGACAGGAAACGTTAGATAAATTAGAAGGACAGTTATCCAAAGTTGGTAAATCGTTACCGCAGTTTAACGTGAACTACAGACTTGGTTTCAGTTGCAGTTCTCAATATGATAAAGATAGAAGCTGGATGCTTCTCTGGCATATTGATGATCCCTTATATAAGTGGGAAAGGGTTTGCTTACAAGGATATAATAAGACTTCTGCATGGCATGTCCGGCCGTTTTTTGCATTTTAATCATTCCTTGATTAAAAATAGTCCTAATCTAAGTTTGAATTCATTATGAAAAAGTCCGGATAGCGCATTGATATTTTATGTAATTTCGTTTGTGTTCTCGAAATAGTGGAGTATCTTTGTTTTCATTTAAATATATTATGATTATGAAACTGAATACTTATCGCTTGTCTTCTTTGGAAGACCCTACTGATGAACAACTGCATGCTTTGATGGAACAAGTGGCTGTTGCGGCCCGTGAAAGTTCTCGCAAGGCAAAAAGAGAATTGGAGCGGAGAATGCAAGAGGTGAGAGAAAAATTGAAAGCATATAGAGCTAAAAATGTAAGTGATATATCCATGTGATGAACGAAAAAAATCCGACACTTTGTATAGTAGCTGGTCCGAATGGTTCGGGTAAAACTTCTACGACAGTGCAACTGCTTCATAATGAATGGGCAGAAAATAGCCTTTACATTAATCCTGATAATATAGCGCAAGAACAATATGGTGATTGGAATTCTCCCGTTGCAGTATTGAAGGCAGCAGAATTGGCGACTAAAATGCGTTATGAGTGTTTAAGGAAAAGGCAAGATTTTGTATTTGAAACAGTCTTTTCCTCAGACGAAAAACTTGCATTTGTTGAAGAAGCAAAAAAAGCAGGATTTTTTATTCGCATTTTTTTTGTCTGTACAAATAATCCTGAGATAAATGTACGGCGTATTACACAGCGCTATTTGAATGGAGGGCATGAAGTTCCCATTTCCAAAATTATTTCCCGTTATTATAAATCGTTATTGAATATAGGCAAAGCAATATCCTTGGTTGATAGGGTATATGTCTACGATAATTCAATAGAAAATCAAATTCCTCGATTATTGTTCCGCACTGTAAACGGGACCCTCTTCAAACAATATGTAGAGGAAATCCCGCAGTGGGCACAGTTCCTTATCAAATAGAGAATGAAAAGAGTCTATACCAAAACTGGAGACAAAGGAACAACGGGTATTCATGGTGGCGCGCGTGTGCCGAAAGATGACATCCGTATCGAGGCAAACGGATGTCTTGATGAATTGAATGCCGTGATTGGTATCGTGCGCTCCATGCTGGCGGCAAAAGATGCCTGGCAGGAGTTGCTGCATGCTGTCCAGCGGGAACTGATGGTGGTGATGAGCCATGTGGCCACTCCCTCGGGAGTGGTGAACCCTAATCCGCTTTCTGCCGCAGAGCTCACGCTGCGCTGTGAGCAGGAGATGGATGCCATGACCGTCCTGCTGACGGACAACGGCTACTTCCTTTTGCCTGGTGGCACTCCCATATCAGCCCAACTGCAGTTTGCCCGTACCGTGGCCCGCCGTGCCGAACGCCGTTTGTGGACACTCCATCGCCAAGACCCCGTGAACGAGGATATTCTGCGCTTCATCAACCGCCTTTCGGACTTGTTCTTCGTCATGGCCCGCATGGAGATGCAGCGGCAGGACTGGCCGGAGGAGAAATGGCAAGAGTTTGCCTACAAAAGGAAAAGACAGTAAGCACTTATCGCTAACCGCCGGGAAGCTGTTTTCAGCATAGGGGTTCTATTTGCTGTCCGAGCCTTAAATCATACAGACATGCCCGTACTTCCGCTTCGCTGCCGATATGCTTTCCTGCATCGTCGGACAGCTTCACGCATTCGCGCCATTCCTGGTTGACGTTCATCTTGCATTGCGTCAGTTTCATTACGATGTTGGAGGGCTTGAATCCGGTATCATTCGTCAGATTGGTGCCGATGCCGAAGGAGCAGCGGATTTTGCCCCTGCAATGCTCCTGGATGTCGAGTGCCTTGCCAAAATCGAGCGCATTGCTGAAGACGATGGTTTTAGTGGTAGGGTCGATACCCAGTTCGCGGTAGCGGGCAACGAGCTTGTCGGTGAAATCGAATTCATCGCCGGAGTCGCAGCGTACACCGTCGAATAGTTTGGCCTGCTTGCGGCTCAGGTTACTTAAGAAAATGCCGGAGGTATAGGTATCGGACAGTGCGATGCCCAAGTCACCGTCGTACACGTTCACCCAGTTTTCCAAGGCCATGTAGTTGGCGTGTTTGTAGCCGAACTGTGCGCCGTGGAACATGAACCATTCATGCGGATGCGTCCCCATAGGCTTCATGCCGTATTTCATGGCGAAGTGGCAGTTGGAAGTCCCGGTACAGTATTCGGCGGCTTCCTTCAGACGGTCTATGACTTTGTCCCGTTACTCGAACGAGCAGCGTCTCCGGGTGCCGAACTCTGAAAAATACAGCTGGTGTCGGTTGGAGAGTGCCACCTTTTCGGACAGTTTGCAGAGTATGCCGTCCATGTCGGCCACGTTTCCCAAAGAACGGTTCTTTATTTCGGATACGATGGAAAGCAGGGGGACTTCGTAAAGGGTGGCCTTGTACAGATAGTCCGTGATTTCAATGTTCAGGTTCCGGTCCTCGTCCAGATGGATGCTTACCTTCTCCGGCTGGAAGCGGAAGGAGGAGAGCCACTCCCAATAGACCCTCGGCAGGAAACGGCAGTGGCGGGTCATGTATTCCAGCTCTTCGGCAGTAAGTACGGTCTGTGCCAGGCTGTCCACCGCCTCTTGCAGTTCCTTCAGAAACGTGTCCGTATAGGCGGTGTCGTCTCTGTCCTTGAAGCTGAAAGTGCCCATGGCATAGGGAAACAATTTGATGTAGGCATACGAGGTGGTGAATTTGTAAAGGTCTGTATCGAGTATGGTATGAATCATGGCAAAATATTCTTTAGTTATGATGTTCGATTTTGGGGATGAAGATAGTGAAAATTTCTTATTTGACCAGCCTCTATCTGTTAACAACGGCATATTCCTATTAAACCATGTTATAAATAAGACCGTTATGAGCTGAAATTTTGGAGAATTCGGA
>OGRO01002838.1_pt1 | contig 13012 bp, 14 predicted proteins | sample 1553451 | NCBI WGS metagenome assembly OGRO01 (sample SAMEA2580021, study PRJEB22360) | human gut metagenome
GATTCAGGAACATTTATTTTTGTTTTCTTGGATAAAAGAAGATGTGGATATTCAAGATAAAAGATATATTAGGGTTACTGGACTAGATCCATATATATCGATGAATGAAATTGCATTTAAACTGAAAGGTGAAAAAGAGTTTTCAAAGGTAGAAGTATTAGAAAGTGATCATTCAACTGGGGAGAATCTAATTGACGAACCTGAGGAAGTCTTGCTGGAACCAACGCAGGCAAATGGTATTTTTTTTGATGAGATTTATCATGCGAGAACAGCATATGAAATGGGAAATGGCTATGAACTATATGAAGTAACACACCCTGTATTAGGGAAAGAAATCATATCAATTGGAATTGCTATCTTTGGTATGAATCCGTTTGGATGGCGTTTTATGGGTGTAATATTTGGCATTCTTATGATCCCTATTTTGTATAACTTTATCAAGCAGATGTTTAAAAAAACTTCCGTTTGTTTTGTTGGAACATTTCTATTCACGTTTGATTTTATGCATTTTGTTATGTCTAGAATCGCAACCATTGATACTTATGCAGTTATTTTTACAATGTTGATTTATTATTTTATGTATCGGTACTATCAAACAAGTTTTTATGATACTGACCTCAAAAAAACATTACGACCATTATTCTTCTGTGGAATGTTTGTAGGAATTGGTTTTGCTAGTAAGTGGAATGTTGCTTATGGATTTATTGGAATTGCCATTTTATTCTTCATGAATATGTATAAACGATACAAAGAATATTTACATGCTAAGAAAAAAGTAGAAGTAGAACATTCTACTGATGAGATGGATCAGAAAGTATATCAAAGTTTTCGAGGAAATTTTGTAAAAACTATTTTTGCTTGTGTCTTATTCTTTGCCATTATCCCATGTATTATTTACTATTTATCTTTTATCTTCATTTTTGATATTACAAATATTGGTACCTATACAAAACAAGTGATTGATTATAATGTAAATATGTTTCAATTTCATACAGGCGCATTACTTTATCACCCACATCAGTCTCCTTTTTACGAATGGCCTTTTTTAGTTCGCCCAATGTTGTTTCGGGCAGATTTGTCACTTTCAGGAGATTTTTATGGAATTTTATGTGCTTCCTCACCATTATTTTGTTGGGGTGGAATTATTACTATGATTATGACTTTGGCTTATTATATAAAAACGAAAGATAAAAAGGCACTCTTTATTTTGATTGGATATTTTTCAGTTTGGTTGCCTTGGATATTTGTAAAAAGAAGCACGTTTATTTATCATTATTATCCGGCTTTGATATTTGTGGCACTCTCTTGGGCTTATGTAATAAATAAGATCATAGGTAAGAAGAAATGGCTCGTGATTGGTATTGTATTATTGCATATTATATTATTTTGTATTTACTATCCTGTTTTATCTGGTAGTTGGACAAGCGAGGAATATGCAAGTTGTTTGGAATTATTCCCATCATGGATGATTGATCCATATCCAGAAAATTAGACAGTTCTTGTCTAGTTTTTTTTTAAATCGCAGATAAGATACTTGTTGTTTTTGACATTTTTGTGTATAATGAGTATAGTTCATAATAGTAGAGGTGATTGGCTTGTTGAGAAAAATAGGGAAAGTACTTTCTATATTTGTTTTAGGAGTTTTTTGTGCGTTGGTGATTCCAGCAACATTAATAGTGTCTGCACTAGATGTTGATGGAAGTGGTTCTGGTGCAGGTGGAATTAACACTGAAACTTGTTATGTAGGATATTGTTGGGCAACTAGTGCTCATTTTAACAATACTCCATCACAAGGTGCTAGTGCCGAGGGTATTCGACTTTCTATTGTCGATAAAAACGGTAACAAAGTTTCAGGAACAAAATCGCATGATTATTTCAGAAGTGGGATATATAATTTATTAAAAAATACGAAAGAAACGGTTTATTATAATAAACACAAGGAAAACTATGGAAATAAAAATTCGGTTGTTTCTTATCAGAGTGGGTCTTTAAGAACTGTTAAATTTGTAAAAAATGATTTATTTGGTGCAAGTAAAATGGATCTTCCAAGAGTATGGCCTAATGATGGAGAAAGAGCTACTAACACACGTGTGTTAGATTATTTAACTAATATGGCCAGAAACAATTCTGCAAGTTTCTTAAAAATGTTAAAAAATGATTTAAACTATGACTATTATAATCAAAAGAATGCAGATGACCATTTTCTTGAGTTTGAGCCAATAACTGCAATGGTTTATAATAATGGTGAAAGATATTATGTAGGTACAGTCACAGAATTGATGGCGTTTGTTTGGAATATGGGAAAGCGTACTGACAATGGACTTGGAATGCTATACGGTCTTGCTGTAGCAGGTTCACGTGCTCTATATTTATCGTCAGCCGGAAATACTAATGGTGGCTTTAATTCAAAATATATATCAGAAAGCGATCCTGTTATTGAGTATGCTTCACAAAATCCAAGTGGAATCAATTACAATTTAAATATATTAAATAGATTGTTCTCTGGGAATGGTGATACTCCAAACCCATATGGACATGGTATTTTATGGTTTTATGAGATTCTTCCAAAATGTGATTGGAATAATCCGGATCATTTTAAGGATACAAATGGAGATGGTACACCTGATAGTGGGCCAGGTGGTGTAAATTGTTGTACTGATGCATCTATTACTGGTTCTCATTCAAAAGACGAGATTGAATTTGCTTATCCGATTTGTGGAACTTGTGATGTAAGAAAAGAAGAGCCATCCGCTTCGACTCCAGCTTGTGGAACGGACGGAAATAGTAAAGATCATACATTTACAGATACAGTTTCTTGGGATTGTGTTTATAGAGATCCTAACGAACATAATTCCTATCGCATTGGAAATGTAGCAGGAAATTCTTATTGTACTGTATATTGTACCGAGTCAACGACTTTACAATTGCCTGCTAGTTATCAAGGATTTGTTCCAGTGAGAACTTCATTTATTTGGCCTAACTCAAGTGCATACAGTTTGAAAGTAAGTGGAACAAGGCAATGCAAAGTAAAATTTGATTATATGAATTGGCTTGATGATTATAACAGTGCTTCATCAAGTACTAGAACATCTCTCATGAATAAGTTGAATGAGTGTGCCAGTGATACTGTATTAAATAATAATAGATTTTCATATCAATTAGAGCCAACGATTTCTATAAGTGGATATACAGGTTATATGAATGGTAGAGATAAAAATGAAAGTGTTCAATTAGTTGAAAAAAATAACAATATAGAAGTATCTATGTATGATGTGTCTTATTCTGGCAGTGTGTCAAATGCTACAATTTCAGAATCAGGATTACGTAATTTTGCATTAAGCTTATGGAATAATAAATTATTTACAACTTCAACATCAAATCAATATGTATTACCAAATGATTTGTATAGTTACACAAATAAACAAACGGGAATTATTTCGTATCGTAAACCAGCTGATGCTGATTCTGATGAATCAACAGATGGAACGGAAAAATATACAAATAGAGGATATGGAAGTTGGGCAGTAGATGATTCTACAATTCCTAGTGACGCAAACAGGAAGATAGGAAACGAAATAACAATTACCTATAAAGGTATTAGCGCAAGTAATAATGAGTCTCATTTTGATGGTTATGCTAAAAACTATACATGTCAATATAATGTAGAACGTAGTAATGTTGCAGTTTGTGATTATCAAAATCCAGAGCAATTTTTAGACCTGGATGGTGATGGCGAACCTGACAGTGGCCCAAATGGAGAAAACTGTTGTAATCACTTCTTAGTTCAATTTGAAGGTGATGAGGAAAAAATTGCTGAGTTATTAGAAAAATATCCAATTTGTAATGTCGATAATGGTAATACAAAATGTGATTATAATAACCCATCTCAATATGTTGGTGCTCCATATGGTACATCTCCAGGAAAGGGACCAAGTGGTACAAACTGTTGTGAAGATTTAAGAGATAATTATTTGAGTTATGGACTTAGTTATGCTCAGTTCCAGGCTTTGGAACAAAAATATGGTTGCGATGGAGGAAAGTCCGGAACATGTACCCCAATCCCAACTGTGGATGATAAATCATGTTGTTCGGATCCTTCATATGCTGATTACCCTGTTTGTCAATACGAAGGTGGGATTCCGGTTTTATATCGTGAAATCTCACTATCTCGTCCATTCTTATCTGAAGATGGTTCAACAAGAGATCCTGGAGATAACTGGCAATCAAAAAATAATTATTTAGTAAGTAAATATATTACAAATAATCGTGGAGTTAAAGAAGATCTTGTTTATCAAGAAGAACCAATGTATGTTTTTGAATTGGATAGTGAGACAATTCAAGAAATCCGTGCCGAAAACAAAGGACACAAATTTGATGAATTTGAATTAACTTGTACAAATGGTGGAAATTGTATTAGTACATTTTTTGAAAAATACTTATCAGGTACTGCAGCAACATGTACCTCTGATAAAGGACACGACATTAGTCGTTGTGACAAGGATTAGGCGGTGATATAGTTTGAGAGAATCATTTTGGGGAGTGTTTATTATTGGACTTGGTGTAGTAACAATTGTTTTAATGTTTTATTTCCAAACTTTAACAAACACTGATGAACATAACTATACATTGTTAAAAGAGACAACAGAAGCAGCGATGATTGATTCGTTCGATATAGCAACTTACAATTCAACAGGCAATGTACGTATCGATAGGGAAAAGTTTGTAGAAAGTTTTCTTCGTCGTTTTGCTCAGAGTGCTAGTTTAGCAAATGAATATCGTGTTGAGATCTACGATGTCAATGAGTATCCGCCAAAGGTAAGTATTCGTATTAGCAGTAGAAAAACACAATCGTTATCGATATTACCTGGTCAAAATGATACATTTAATTTTTCAATCATCAATCGTTTAGATGCAATATTGGAAACTCCATATTAATTTTAGAAAGGGATGAATAAAAATGGGGAATATTCAAGTCACAATACAAAGGGTATTGAAAAACAAAAACACGGTAACAATTATAGGTGTTATCGTAATTATGGCACTTCTTTATTTTGGATACAAAGCACAAATCGATTCTAAAGTAAATCCGATTTCTGTGCCAGTTGCAAGAGAGACAATTCAGCCAAAAACATTAATTACTTCAGATATGGTTGACTATGTTGATGTTGCACCAGTTGTGCTTGGTGATAATGTCATTCAATATGATACAGAAATTATTGGAAAATATAGTAACTATAATACTGTAATTCCAGAAGGAAGTATGTTCTACAATGAAACTGTTGTTTCCGCTGATGAGCTTCCAGATAGTTCATTTGTAAAAGTAAAAGAGGGAGAGGTTGTATACAACTTTCCAGTAGATATGGATTCTACTTACGGAAACTCTATTTTCCCGGGAAACAAGATTGACATCTACATGAAAGCAGAAGCTGATAATGGTCAAATTATGGTTGGAAAATTAATTGAAAACATCGAAGTATTAGATGTAAAAGATAGTAGTGGACAACATGTGTTTGAAAATAGTAGTGAAAATCGTGTTCCAGCTTACTTAATCTTTGGTGTAAATAATGAGATTAATATTTTACTTAGAAAAGCAAGTTATATGAGTTCTTTCGCAGTAGAATTATTCCCTGTACCACATGGTGGAACAGTTGATAACTCTGGTTCAACAGAAGTAAGTACACAATATTTAAAAGACTTTATTAATGCAAATACAGTTTCAATTCCTGAAGAAACTCCAACACCTAGTGCTTCAACTTCTCCAACTGATGATAATGCAGATGACAATACTGCAAATCAATCTGATGAAAGAGAAAATAATTAATTGTGAATGATGTAGTATTTGATCAAATTGACTTTGGAGAGTTGAAAAAGTATTTAGATGATCCAGATGTAACAGATATTTCGTATAGTAATGGTGGCCAGTTGTGGTTGAAAACATTATCAAAAGGTATATTCCGTGTGGAAGAACCAAGCGTGAATAATGCCTTTATGGAAAAGTTGGCGTTTCAATGTGCTAACGTTATGGGAAAAACATTCAATATGGCTGCTCCATTTCTGGATGCTGAAAGTGCAGAATTACGTTTGAATTTCGTACATGATTCTATCGCACGAAACGGAATTGCAGTAGTTTTACGTAAAACACCTGCCAAAGTACGTTTAGAGAAAGATAAGATTATTGCAGAAAAATATGTTACACTTGATATTCATGATTTCTTATTGAAATGTGTTGAAGGTCATTGTAACATTGTAGTTTCAGGAGAAACAGGTAGTGGTAAAACTGAGCTTGTAAAGTATTTAGCGGCACACACTGCCGAAAATGAAAAATTAATTACTATCGAAGATACTCTAGAGCTACATCTCGATCGTATTTTCCCACATCGTGATATTGTAGCAATGAAAACGAATAATATAGCATCTTATAGTGATGTGTTAGTTACCTGTATGAGACAGAATCCAAAATGGATTTTGCTATCAGAAATTCGTAGTGCCGAAGCAGTAATGGCAGCAAGAAACTCTATTTCTTCTGGTCACTATATTTTATCTACAATTCATGCTAGTAACGCAGCATCTATACCAAGTCGTATGTACAGCTTGTTGGAAACGAATCAAGATATTGAACAGTTCTTGAAATCTATTTATCGTTATATTCAAATAGGAGTTTATGTTCGTGGATATCAAGATAAAAATACAAAGAAATTTGTTCGTGAAATTGCTGAAGTTGTTGAATTTTATGTTGATGAAAACAATGACGCCATTTGTAATACTATTTATAAGAAAAACATGGAAGGAAAAACAATTCGACGTAATCCAAGCAAGTATTTAATTGATTATCTTGAAGGTCAAGGAGTTGTTCTTCCAAAAGATATGATACGTGTTGATTTGAATGAATCAACAAATGTCGTTCAAAGTTCAGATATTCGTATGGCAAATACTTCTATTCAATCACAAGTTCAACAGCAAGTACCAACACAGCAAACACCACAGCCTGTTTTCCAAGCTACTGCAACACAAAATTTTCAGGATATTTTAAATCAACCAGTTCATCTTTCTAACGGCACATCCAATAGTGGTGTGGAATCATTATTTTAAAGGAGGTAGGGAGATATGACATTATTTATTTTTGCATTAGTCACTTTTATTGTGATTTTCATCATTGCATATCGTAAGAATTCGGGACAGAATGTATACAAATATATTTCTAGCCAAGTTACTTCAATTTATGATAAGTATGCTCCTTATTCTTTTAAAGTAGTAAGAGAAAAGGTAAAAGAACTTGGACAGGAATATACAACAAGACAATATATTTTGCAAGCTACAGTCTTTTCTGTAGGTGCATTTGTAATTACTTATATGTATTTCTATAATGTATTAGTTGCACTTTTATATGCAATATTATCTATTTTTGCAATTCCATATTTGACTTATTTAAGATGTAATCGTGTTTATAGTGAATTTATTTTTGAACAGATTCAAGTTTATACTACAAATACAATTATGGAATTTACGACAACACAATCATTTGTAAAAGCAATTGAGGGTGTATATGAATCTGGAGTTTTGGAAAATCCTGTCAAGGATGATGTCAAAATGATGATAGATCTTGCGTACGAAAATGGTACAATTGAAGAATCGATTAATTATTTTAATAATAAGTATGATTATTATATTGTAAAAAATATGCATCAATTATTTACACAAATTACAAACGAAGGTGCAAAAAATAGTGGAAGAGCACTCGAAAATATGTCACTAGATATCGACATGTTAGTTGAAAACGTTTATCGAGATCGTATCGATCGTGCAACATTCCATAAGAAATTTTTACAATTTGGTTTTGTACTTTACTTTATGGTTATGTTGGTACAATTGTTGCTTGGTAATGAAACATACATCAACATGTTGAATCTATGGTATATTCAACTTATTTTACATGCTATTGTAATTATGAACACCGCTTTCCTGTTAAATGGGGAAAAATATTATAATGAGAATGTAGGTGCTGAATAATGAATTTATCAATGGGTGTTATGTTTGTAATTATCAGTGTAATCGTATTATTAATATTACACTTAAATCATACAATTGATGCGAAAAAATTTGTAACAGATGTGGAACCATATTTAAGATTCTTAATGGAAGATGATTATGAATTTTTACTTAGAATTAAGTATGGTGATGATATCGATGTAAATAAACTTTTTACAAAGAGAGTACAACTAGCCATTATTGTGGCAGGTATGTTATTCTTGATCATGATAACTCAATTGAGTTTTTTAAACATTTTAATTATTGTTTTAATTGCTTTTATAGCATTTAAATATCAATATTTTCAATTAAAACAGCATTATCAGGCAAATTTGTATCAAATCAACTTAATGCTTCCATACTATTTAAAGGGACTAGAGATTTTGGTACAACATTATACAGTGCCTGTTGCTCTAGCTCGTAGTATTGATACAGCTCCGGATATTTTTAAAGAGGGACTTCGTAAATTAGTAGATAAAGTAAATCAAGGTGATTCTTCTGTTGATCCATATATGGATTTTGCAAAAGAATATCCTGTACGTGATTCTATGCGTATGATGAGACTTCTTTATCGTCTTAGTTTAGGAAGTCAAGAAAATAAAGAGGAACAATTAATGATGTTTTCTAGAACGATTTCACAGCTTCAAAATAAAGCTCGTGAACAAAAGTATAAAGACCGTTTGGAAAAGATGGAAAAGAAAACAATGATGATGCTCTGCTGTACAGGTGGAGGAATTATCTTTCTACTATTATTATCAATGACACAGATGATGGGATTATAGGAGTCATCTATGAAAGAGGCATCAGGAGAAGCAAATATCACAATTTTGACAGTATTATTAATTGGTATCGTTGCCTTAGTTGCGACACCACTGATTTCCAACATGATGACCAGTACCTCTGAGCAAAGTTGCTGCACGACTGCTGGAGGTACATGGAGCGACGGAAATTGCGGTGGAGGTATTGACTGGGATACTTATAATAATTGCTTAGTCGGAGCAACTGTCAACTATTAATGTTTCTTATAAATCTGTCTAGTTGGTATGTAAACCGTCTTGTAACTTAAGAGAAAACGTGATATATTAATTGTAAGGTAGAGTAAGGTGGTGAGAAGATGAAAGAAGCATCAGGAGAAGCAAATATCACAATTTTAACAGTATTATTAATTGGTATCGTTGCTTTGGTTGCAACACCATTAATTACAAACATTATGAATTCTACAAGTGATCAAAGTTGTTGTACTACTGCTGGTGGTACATGGACTGGTGGAAGATGTCAAGGTGGTGATCAACAAACTTTCGATAACTGTACGCAAGGAACACAAGCACAATAATGTAGAATGAGGAGGTGTTATAGCTTATGAAACAAAGTTTTGGAAGCATTTACATGTTTAATTTTATTATTTTCTTTATTGTTATTGTATTTGCTTTTATTATGGGTATCATAAGCTATAACCGGGCCTTTAAAGTAAATAGCAGAATTATTAATGAAATTGAAACTCATGAGGGGTATAATCGATATGCGATAGAGGAAATTAACCGTGTTTTAGGTAATCTTGGTTATAAGACTATTGAAGAATCCAATTGTGGACAAAGAAATGGATATGAATTAGTAACAGATGGTGGAATTGACAATGGTGGTTATGATTATTGCATTTATAGAAAGCAAGAAGCTGGTACTGCTTATGTCACTTATTTAGTTACTACTTATATCTATATGGATGTTCCGATTGTTGGAGATCATTTAAAACTTCCGGTTTCTTCTCATACGAATCGTATTTATATTTTCTCTGAGGAAAATAAGTAGGTGAGATATGAGAGAGTCTATAGGTAATGCATTTATATTAAATATTATCATTGTATTTATCATTGTATTTATCATTATCTTCGCTGGTTCTGCTAGTTATTCTAAAGGTGCAAGAGTTCGAGATTCTATTATTGATATTTTAGTTCAAAATGCTGATGAAATCGGTGCAGACTCTACGCGTTTACCAGATAGTGTAGAACAAAAGATTGATGATGAGTTAAGAACAATTGGGTATCGTGTCAATCCAAATGGAACACAAAATTGTGTTCTACCAAATGATAGTGAAGTGTCAGGGTCTAGTACAGTAGGTTCTAGTGGTCAAGATAAAAATAGAGCCGTGTTATTGACGCCTACAAGTCATTATCGTTATTGCGTTTGGAGAATTCCTGCAGAACGTGGATATTATTTTAAGGTTGTAGCATATATGTACTTTGATTTTCCAATTATTTCTGCAATTGAATATCCAATCGCAGGAGAAAGTCGTATTATATATGACACAGTACAATATAGTTATTAATGCATGAAAAGATATAATAAAACATTGTTTTATTGTCTTTTTTCATTCATATAGTAAAAAACATGGAGGTGAATTATGAACGTAATTATCGCTAATAAATATCAATCTATGTTACAATCTTTAAACATTGACATTATTAAAACAATGTATGGAGAATTTGAAGTCGAAGAAATTATTAAAACTTTTAAAAATTTCTTTTTTCAACGTATGATATTAGACGTAACTGCTATTAAAGATTACAAAGATATTTCTAAACTACAGCAACTGTCTGTGGAATTAGATATGAGTAAAGTGATTTTGTTTTTTGACGATACCGCTGATACATCGATTCCTAATTTTTATTCTATGTTAGTTGCGATGGGGATTTATAATTTTACAAAGAGTTTAGATGGTGTCCAGTATTTATTGAATACGCCAAATACTTATAAGGATGTTGCTCATTACTTGGTGATTACACCACAGACGCAAGCAGCAATGCAGGCAAGTAATAATAATGTTGCGATGTCTCAAACTGGAACTTTATCACAGCCGATTGTTACAAAACAGACAAAAATATTGGGTGTGAAAAATATTACTAAGAATTCTGGAGCGACAACTCTTGTTTATATGATGTTAAGACAGTTAGAAAAGAATTATAAAGTGGCTGCGATTGAAGTAGGAAGAAGAGAGTTTAGCTTTTTTAGATATCGTAATATGTATAGTGTTGATAAGGATGAGTTAAAGGATAAAATTTCTAATTTGTCCGATCACGATGTATTACTATTAGATGTGAATGATGATAAGAAGGCAATCGAATCTTGTACGGATGTGATTTATTTGATTGAGCCATCTATTATTAAATTAAATCGTTTAACTATGGTTGATCCAAAAATTATTCTGAAATTAAAAAATAAGAAAGTTGTATTAAATCAAAGTTTGTTGAGTAGTAATGACGTTGCTGAATTTGAATATGAATCAAAAATGGAAGTCTTTTTCAATCTTCCACCATTGGATGAAAGAGAAAATGATTTGCCTGCTTTGAATGATTTATTAGTAAAATTAGGATTCACTTTACAGTCTGATGGAAAGAATGCGGAAAGAAGAAACAGAATCCTAGGAATTTTTTAATACAGAAATTGACAAAAAGTGATTTATTCGCTATACTATATTTGAATGAGGGAGGTAATTTATGTTTACATTAGCATGTGATATCGGTGGAGTAGTAATTCCATCTATGATTACGAATATTATTAGTTATATTGTTACAGGTATTAAAATTGGAGTTCCAGTATTATTAGTTGTTTTTGGTATGATTGACTTGGGAAAAGCAGTTATGCAAAGTAAGGAAGATGATATTAAGAAGGCACAACAAACTTTCATAAAGCGTCTACTTGCTGCTGCATTGGTATTCTTTGTTATTACTGTTGTTCAATTCTTAATTAGAGTATTAGATAGTGCGGCTGATAATGGTGAATCTGGTGCGGTTGGTTGTTTAACAGAGATGTTTGGTCAGTAATTACTTTTGTAATTACTCTTTTGTTTTTATAGAGATATGTGGATATTAGATTGTAGTATAGGCGGAGAGCCTGTCCCAGATTTCATTATCAAAACAGTTGCTTATATTATTGAATTTATCCGTATCGGTGTTCCATTATTGCTGGTTATTTTTGGTATGGTTGATCTAGCAAAGGCAGTTGTTGCAAAAGAAGATAAGGATATGAAAAAGTATCAAATGCTTTTTTTGAGAAAACTGTTAGCTGGTGCACTTGTATTTTTTGTAATAAGTGTTACAACTTTTATGCTTAGAGTAATAGACTCAGCTGAGACTGATGGAAGATCAACGGATGATTATGAAGCATTAGAATGTATTCAAGAAATATTAGATGAACAGTAGAAATGTTCATTTTTTCTTGAAAAGAAATAGAATAGAATGTTATAATAAGTGTGGTGAGTAGATATGAAAAAGAAATTTCTTCCTTTTTTGGCATTAATGACTTTGTTAATTATTATCAGCCCATATCAGGTCAAGGCAAACGATGAGGAATATAATGCTTGTGTAAATCGATGCAATAATTCATCTAGCGCAGATAAATCATCTTGTTTGGCAAGCTGCGCAAATTTAAAAGAACCGGAAGAATCTGCTTCTCCTGAACCTGAAGAAGAGATTATACAAGATGGGAAAAATACAGAAACATGTATTCGTACGATATGTGGTGGAAATGTGGATGGATGTGATCACTCTAGGGTGAATGCTTGTATTATAGATTTACAAAACAGACAAGAGGTAACACCTGATACGACTGTCATGTGTGGTACCAGTTTAGAAATTGATCAAAGATTACCAAGATTTGTTTCCAATATATATAATTTGTTAAAAATAGCTACTCCATTTATTATGATTATTATGGGAATGCTTGACTTTGCTAAAGCGACAGTTGCACAAGATGCTGATGCGACAAATAAAGCAGGGAAGAAATTTATCAATCGTTTGGTTGCGGGATTAGCAGTGTTCTTTGTTATGCAGATTGTACAATTTACCGCTGATCTATTGGCAAAATCTGGAGCCGGCGAGAACGTTGTACCATGTATGAATTGTTTATTAAATAATGAATGTGGGGAAAAGTAATTATAAGGTGAATTTCAAAAGTAAATTGTAAATCCACCAATAAGAGAGAAAGTGCAGAT
>OGRO01002841.1_pt1 | contig 13008 bp, 6 predicted proteins | sample 1553451 | NCBI WGS metagenome assembly OGRO01 (sample SAMEA2580021, study PRJEB22360) | human gut metagenome
TGAGATAACGACGGTACATCACATAGAGGAAGACCGCACGCCATACATTATCAACAACGGTTGCAATCCAAACACCCGCAAGACCCATTCCCAGACTCACCCCAAGGAAATATCCTGAGAAAATTCGAATAATCCACATCCCAATAGTTGTCGCATAGAAAGGCATCTTAGCCTTACCCAGACCTTGCCAAACTGCTGTGTAAACTAAAGTCCCCGAAGTCACAGGATTCCCAAGGAAAGAATAAAGAATAACTACCTGACTAGCCGCAATAGCTGCTTTATTATCTGTAAAGAGACCTGATAATCCTTGTCCAAAAAGCAAGATACCCCCTGAAACCAGAACCATCAAGAAGGTGGAAATCCAATAAGACTCTCGTATAATACGCTTCATCTGCGTCTTATCCCCTCGACCCAGACTATTGGCAACCAAGATAACTGTAGCCGTGGCGACTCCCATACCAGGCATATAGTTAAACTGAGTGAGGTTTTCACCAATGGCGTTACCACCGACAACGGCTGTACCAAAGGTAACAATAATAGCCACGATGACCACATCTCCAGCACGCATCATCAGTCGTTCACCTGCTGCTGGCAGTGCAATCCCCAACAACTCTCTATTAAAAGGTTTGGTAATTTCAAGCTGCTTCACATCTAGTTTCATCGCTTGCCAGAGTATCACTGTCCCAACCAGACGAGAGAAAACCGTAGCTGTAGCTACCCCAATAATCCCCCAATGTCCCACAAAGATGGCTAAAGAAGATAAAATAGCATTAAGAACATTGGTCAAAAGACTGACAACCATGGAAATACGAGGTCGTCCCTTGGCTCGTAGGATGTTACCAAAAGTAGTCATCAAGGCTAAGAAGACCACTCCTCCACCGACAAGAGCAAGGTAGAGACTACCAGCCTGAGTCACAGATTGCTCAGTACCTAAAAGATTAAGAATGGCTACACCACCAAAAATGGAAAGTAGACCAAGGATGAGACTAAGAGCAAGGGTAATAATAATAGCATCCCAGGTGTCTCGGTTAGTCGCTTTAACATCTCCCTTACCTAGACTTCTAGCAATGACACTGGCACTCGAAGCTCCTAGAGCAATGAAGATAGCCTGGTAAATCGTAATGATATTATTGGCTACGGAAACCCCCGATATAGCGACAATACCAACCTGAGCCACTAGGTAAGAATCGACGACCCCCATCAACATTTGTAGAAGGTTTTCGGCCATAGCAGGCAAGGCTATGTTTAGAATTTTCTTTGTTTCTGTCATAATATTCTTTTCTATATTGATAAAAATAGGGCTGATTTCTCAGCTCCTATTTTTTTATTCTTATACACCAAGATAGCTTTCAACTGCTTTTTGCATATCAGCTGCCGCAACAACTGTTTTATGGCGAACTTCTGCATGTTCAAGTCCATCTACAGCAGCTGGGATAGCTACACCTGAAAGTTGGTGCAAATCTTCTACTGCTTTGAAATCATCCCCACTATCTTTACCAGTGACAGCTGAAACTGCCACACGTGGGAACTTGTATGGGCTAGCTGTTGAAGCGATAACTGTTGGTGTGTGGTCATCTGTCTTTTGAACATATGCTTCGTAAACAGCTGAGGCAACTGCTGTATGAGGATCTTCGATATACTTGTCTTCATCATAGACACGCTTGATTTCAGCAGCTGTTTCATCCTCAGTTGCAAAACCTGCTGCAAACAAATCAAGAATATCTTTATCTGCATCAGCCAAAGTATACTCACCCTTAGTCACAAGTGCATCCATAAGCTCTTTAGTCTTAGTAGCATCATTACCAAGAAGGTGGAAAATCAAGCGTTCCAAGTTAGAAGATACCAAGATATCCATAGAAGGGCTTGTTGTTACCTTGAAGTCACGTTTCTTGTCATAAGTACCTGTTGCGAAGAAGTCTGTAAGGACGTTATTTTCATTAGAAGCACAGATTAATTTGCCAACTGGAACACCAATCTGACGTGCATAATAAGCCGCCAAGATATTACCAAAGTTTCCTGTTGGTACTGTGAAGTTCACCTTATCTCCGTTTTGGATATGACCTGCCTTAACCAACTGTGCATAGGCATATACATAGTAAACCACTTGTGGTACCAAACGACCAACATTCATTGAGTTAGCTGATGAGAATTGCGTATGATGAGCCAACAATTTCTCACGCAAGTCAACATCATTAAACATACGTTTCACATCGGTTTGGGCATCATCAAAGTTACCATCAATGGCAATAACGTGAGTGTTAGCTCCTGTTTGAGTGGTCATTTGCAATTCTTGGATTTTTGAAACACCGTCTTTTGGATAAAAGACAATGATTTCAGTTCCAGGAACATCTGCAAAACCAGCCATGGCAGCCTTACCAGTGTCACCTGATGTCGCTGTCAAGATGACAATCTTATTATCAACACCTTGCTTTTTAGCTGATGTTGTTAGCAAGTAAGGCAAGATTGAAAGGGCCATATCTTTGAAAGCGATAGTAGAACCATGGAAAAGTTCAAGGTTGTAGTGGTTCTTAAGTTTAACTACTGGTGCAATAGCAGCTGTATCAAACTTGTCGTCATAAGCATTTGTGATACAGTAATCTAATTCCTCTTCCGTAAAATCATCCAAGAAAGCTGACAAGACCAATTTAGCAACTTCTTGATAAGAAGCGTCTTTCAATTGATCAAAGTCCAAAGCAACCTCAGGTGTTGACAATGGTGTGAACAAGCCACCATCTGTTGCCAAACCTTGAAGAATAGCCTGACTAGCAGTTACTTTATTATTTTCGTCACGTGTTGATTGGTATACAAGTGTCATGGTAAATCCTCTTTTTAGATAGTCTGTGGCTCTATTGTAGCATAATTGTCAGAATATTTCTACACGTATTGTGACTTGTGAGAAAATCATTCGGATATCACCTTATTCTCTTCCCTCAACGACATGAAAAAATCCGGAATAGCTATTCCGGATGTCATTTTAAAATTTATCTTTGGTGTCATTCTTAGTTGAGAAAGTAATATCTTTTGATTTACCATCACCACTAAGCGTTACTTTCTTGTCTTTTTTAGTCACTTTTAGCTCTTGACCTTTTTTCACATTGAGACCATCGATATCAACATCTTTGTTGACAGAAGTAATAGTCATCTTATGCCCCAAGCGACTAACCTTCCCTTTGAAAAGGGTTGTTGTTGTTTCGCCTGTCTTCGAATCATACTTTTGACCATTATCTTTCGCAGCTTTTTCAAGAGCTTCATCAAGTTCTTTTTCTATGGTTTCCTCACTATAATAGTTTTCAAAGGAATCTCCATAGAAGGCTTTAAATAAATCTCCAAAGGCTGAGAAGGACTTCTGAACCCTCTCACGATAATCCTTGATGTAAGTTTTCTTGTCAAAAGTATAGCCAGCAGTCACCTTCGCATTGCTACCTTTTACCTTCATGGTTACAGCAGTATCTGTAAAGTACTTTTCAAGCTCCTTACTATCCAAGTCTGTCAAACTTTCAGACATGCTTGAGCTATACTCTCTACCTAGAGAACTACTGTACCATTTGCCATCAATATTACCTGTCACATAACGGTAAGTCATAAAGCCACCGATACATAAGAAGACAAGGACTACTGCTGACAAAACTGAGACTAGGATGCGTTTTTTCTTTTTGGGATCCATTGGTTTTTTAGGAGCCAAATTTGCCATAGCTGCTTGTCCTTCTGGAAAAGGAACCGTAGAAGGTGCAGTTGCTGTTACTACTGGTGCCGTTTCAGTTGGTAGAGGACTAGTACTTGTCTCGACGATTTCTGCCTCAACCTTAATAGGTTCAGTAGTAGCTGTATCTTCAGTTTTAGCCGGTGCTTCATTAACAAACTCTCCAGCTTTCAAAGCATCCGCCATTTCCTGAACACTCGGCTTACGTCCGTTTACCGTTTCAAAATAGTCCAACCATTCTGCTCTTGTCATTTATATTCCCCTTTAATTTCCTTTTTTATTTATTTTTTGTAAAGCTAATGTCACCAAATTCACTGTGTGCCTTAATAGTAAAGCCTCCATTGTTAGGCGTATAATCTAATACATCACCTTTTTTAAAAGCATCTGAATCTCCAGCCTTATCCACAGTGATTGTTTGCTCCCAACGGTTAATATCTCCCGTAAAAGCAGTTGTTGTGACACGACCGGTTTTGGCATCGTAGGTATAACTCTTTGGAAGTTCTTTCTTCACTGTCTCATCAAACTGTTTATAGTAGTCTTTTTCTGACAATGAATAACTATCAAAAACCTCCGAGAACTCCTCACCGTACTGACCTTTCAATTCAGTAACTCTACTCTGGTAAGCCTGATAAAGACCTTTACGATTGTAAACAAAGCTCACTTTTAAGTGAGCCTTATTGTCAGTAATACTCATTGCTGTATTGATATCGGTGATAAGATTTTGACCTTGTGGTAAAGCATTACTAACTTTATTCTTAGTATTAGCAGTATCTTTCAGAGTGGCTAACATTTTCTCACTAAAGGTTGGGCTTGTCCAATCGCCCTCAATGCTTGCGGCTCGATAACGGTATCCCATCACGAGACAAACGATCAAAAGTATGGTGAGTATCGCTGCAATCACACCTGATACCATCCCCACAATATTCTTTGAGGTTACTGGCTCCTTTGATTCTTTTACTTGTTGACTAGGATTGAATTGAACACTCACCATCCTATCAGCATTAAACTCTTTAAACTTATTAGTCGCTCTATTCCCTGCTGTAGAAGCCATTGATGACCTCAATTCATGAGGCTTGAGAGGATGTGCTGTTTCACCCAAACTAAGCCCTTCTTCTTTTGTCATAGGAATCTCCTTATCTTGCTGTAAGGTTATTATAACAATTCTTAAAGCGTTTTTCTATCTTATTCAAGAAAGTCCTTTATTTTTAATTTGGATAAACACTCTAATATAGAAGATTCCTGGCAAAAAAAGTAGCCCTTATAGAGCTACTTTAGTCTATCACTTACCCTTTATAATCAAAGGCAATTTCGATAATTTCTTTCAATTCTGAAATAAGTGGTTCTTTCGGATTAGCTGTTGTACATTGATCTTCATAAGCATGTTCGGCCAAAGTATAGGCAGTGTCTTGAAGAAGTTTCTTAGTGACACCTTGTCCCTTCCAGTTCATGTCAATACCAACGGCAATACCTAATTCGTATACTTTTTGTGCCAAAAGTTCAACCAATTCAGCATCTGATTGTTTGTCAGTACCCCATCCCATGAAACGAGCGATATCTGCGTAATCCTTGTCTGCACGGAAGTAGTCATATTTAGGGAACATAGCGTGTTTTTGAGGATCGCGACCGTTGTAACGGATAACGTGAGGCATCAAAATCGCATTAGTACGTCCGTGTGGAATGTCAAACATAGGACCAACCTTATGAGCTAGTGAGTGGTTGATACCAAGGAAAGCATTGGCGAAGGCCATACCAGCCATTGTTGACGCATTATGCATTTTTTCACGTGATTCTTCATCACCAAAGCGGTAAGAATGTTCAAGATTTTCAAAAACAAGTTTAATCGCTTGAAGTGAAAGTCCGCGTGTATAGTCGCTAGCCATGACTGATACATAAGATTCAATAGCGTGAGTCAAAACGTCCATACCTGTATCTGCCGTAACGCTGGCAGGTACACTCATAACCAAAGCAGGGTCAACGATAGCAATGTCCGGAGTCAAAGCATAATCTGCCAATGGGTACTTGATATGAGTTTCACTATCAGTGATAACCGCAAATGACGTTACTTCTGAACCTGTCCCTGAAGTTGTTGGGATACAGATGAATTGTGTCTTCTGAGCGTAAGGAATCTTGTAAGTACGTTTACGGATATCCAAGAATTTTTGTTTAGCACCGAAGAAGCTTACATCTGGGTGTTCAAAGAACATCCACATAGCCTTAGCAGCGTCCATTGCAGAACCGCCACCAAGAGCGATGATTACATCTGGCTGGAAATCTACAAAGCGTTCCAGACCTTTATAAACGGTATTAGTAGATGGGTTTGGCTCAACATCTGAGAAAACATCTACTGCCGGTCTGTGGCGGTTAAGTTCCAATTGGCGTTTAACCAAGTCTGCATAACCAAACTGAACCATACCAGGGTCACAAACCAACATCACGCGCTCAGCTTCAATGTGACGCAAGTAAGTTATTGAATCTTTTTCGAAGAAGATTTTTGGTGGGACGCGAAACCATTGCATGTTATTGCGACGCTTTGACAATGTTTTGACATTCAAGAGATCAAATGAGCTAACATTGTGTGACACTGAGTTATGACCGTGTGAACCACAACCAAGAGTCAATGATGGAATCATGTTATTGTAGATATTACCGATACCACCTTCAGCTGATGGGCTATTAACCAAGACACGGCAGGCTTTCATGCGGATACCATATTGGAGTTGGAGCTCTTCATTTTCAGTGTGGATAACAGCAGTGTGTCCAAGACCACCCAAATTGAGCATACCTTCTGCTTTTTTGAATCCATCTTCAACGCCATCAGATTTGATAAGAGCAAGTACTGGAGACAATTTTTCCAAGGCAAGTGGGTGTTCCATTGTTGCATCTGGAATTTCTGCCAAAAGCATTTTTGTACCTGCAGGAACTTTAAGGCCAGCTTTTTCAGCAATTTCAATAGCTGAGTGACCTACAATGGCACCATTTACAGCTGTACGCGCTTCATTAAGAACGACTTTTTCCAATTTAGCAATATCAGCTTTTTTAGAAATGATGACACATTGATGTGCTTCAAATTCAGCCTTAACTTCGTCATAAATAGCTGCATCAACGATAGCTGCTTGTTCAGAAGCACAAATCATACCATTGTCAAAAGTTTTTGAAACGATGATATCGTTGACAGCACGTTTAACTTTAGCATCAGCAGCAATATAAGATGGTACGTTCCCGGCTCCTACACCAAGAGCTGGTTTACCAGTTGAATAAGCGGCCTTAACCATACCAGGTCCACCAGTCGCAAGTACTGTGGCAATCTTAGGATGGTTCATCAAAAGACCAGTTGCTTCGATAGATGGCTCTTCAATCCACTGGATACAGTTCTTAGGTGCACCCGCTTCAATAGCAGCATCGCGAACAATGCGCGCAGCTTCTGCTGATGATTTTTGAGCTGATGGGTGGAAGGCAAAGACGATAGAGTTACGTGTCTTAAGAGCGATAAGGGCCTTGAAAATCGTTGTTGAAGTTGGGTTAGTTGTTGGTGTAACCCCACAGATAACACCAACCGGCTCAGCGATAGAAACCAAACCTTGTTCTTTATCTTCATCGATAACGCCTACTGTCTTGTCATATTTAATACTATTCCAAATGTATTCAGAGGCATACATGTTTTTGATGGCTTTATCTTCATAAATACCACGGCCTGTTTCATCAACGGCCAATTTTGCCAAGTACATGTGTTTATCTAGGGCAGCAATCGCAGCTTGGTGAACAATGTGGTCCACTTGCTCCTGCGTAAAGTTAGCCATAGCATCAAGGGCTTCAACCCCTTTTGTTGCCAATTCATCTATTACTGTTTGAACATCTTTAGTTTGTTTAGTCATATGAAACTCCTTTGAATACTTGTTAAAAACTTCACAAGCTTTAACACAAGTATATTATAGCGTTTTCTAGTCGCTATGTAAACCCTTACAACAACAAAAATAAAGAAATCCGTCCATTTTTGGACAGATTTCATCATTATTACCAAATAATCACGCGATCTTCTGGGGCACGCCACATGCCGTCGCCCTCTTTAACGTCAAATTCCTTGTGGAATTCGTCGAAGTTTGGTAGTTGAACATTGGTACGGAGTTTTCCTGGTGCGTGGACATCAACACTTGCAAGAAGTTGCATATATTCTGTCCGAGCTTTCATGCGCCAGATGCGAGCAAAGTTGGTGAAGAATTCTTCTGCTGAAAAATCTTCCTCTTTCTTAGCGGCTTCAAGGGCTGCAGCGATGCCTCCTAGGTCTGCCACGTTTTCAGAAACGGTCAATTTCCCGTTAATCTTAGCACCGTAAGAGTCTTGCCCTTCAAACTGATCGATGACCTTTTGCGTGCGAGCGGTAAAGGCTTCGTAATCTTCTGGCTTCCACCAGTCTTTCAAGCTACCGTGCTCGTCAAAGGAAGCACCATTGGTGTCAAAGGCGTGTGAAATTTCATGAGCAATGACCGCTCCAATTCCACCGTAGTTAGCTGAGGAAGATTGATGAAGGTCATAGAAAGGTGCCTGCAAAATCGCTGCTGGGAAGACGATTTGGTTTTGTTGCGGATCATAGTAGGCATTGACCATATTAGCCGGCATGTGCCATTCACTACGATCGACCGGTTGGTTCCACTTGCTCCAGCTATGGGCAATCGAAATTTCGTAGAGAGTCTGAGCATTTTCAACCAAGGTTTTGCTCTCGTCGATAACCTTCTTGGCATAAGTTTCTGGTAACTTTTCAGGGTAACCGATATGAGGTGTGATGACATTGAGTTTGACAATGGCTTTTTCACGAGTCTCAGAGGCGAGCCAATCTGCTTTTTCCAGACGATCTTTGTAAACCTCAATCATAGTTGCAACTTTATGCTCTACGTCTGCTTTTGCTTCTGGTGAGAATTTTTCACCTGCATACCAGAGTCCAAGCGCTTGGCTATATGGTACTTCTGCTATTGATAAGGCTGCTTTTTCTTTTGGACGAGGTTCTGGAATACCTGCAATCGTACGACTATATTCACCAGCCAAAACACGGATTTCTTCCGTCAAAAATAGAGTCCAAGAAAGAGCTGCGCCGAGTTTCAATGCAGCATGAAGGGTCTCCCAGTTGGTTGCTGAGTAGAATGTTGGTGCGAATTCCTTCCAGTAACGCTCTTCTGGCACGATGATTTTATCTGGAGTTTGTCCGATTACTTCTGTAAAGAAGGCATCGAGTGGCAATTCTGGGACCAAGGCCTTGAAATCCGCCCACTCATAGGGATGGTAGAGTTTGTTGTACTCTGATTTTTCTTCGTTCGACAAGACATATTTGGCCAATTCTGCGTCCCCTGCAATCACTTTATCCAGAATATCTTTGATTTCTTCCTCTGAGAAATCAAATTTAGATAAGAGTTTTTCCATCATTTGACGCCAGATAGCCAGTAATTCTGGGCCTTTTTCGTTGCCTTCTTCATAATAGGTCGTATCTGGCAAGATGAGAGCCGGTGCTTCTCCCCACAAGACATTCATTTGGGCATTCTTAAAGTCTGGCGACACGCTAAATGGCAAGAGATTTGGTTTGCCAGCTAGTTCATAGGTGCCCAACTTGCTGGTATAGTCTTCAAAAGAAGACAGAGCCTTGATTTCATTGATCAAGGGTATGACTGGTGCCACACCAGCTGCTTCTCGTGCATCAAAATCAGCTACCATCTTGTGGTATTTGACAAAGTTTTGCAGAATGCTATCTTCGGGTAATTCTTCTCCCCGTTGCCATTTTCCGGTAATATCCAACATCAAGTTTTCGATATCTCGATCCAAGTCCATAAAGCCACCAGTCGAAGGTTTATCATCTGGAATGACTGCTGTCTCAGCCCATTTCCCATTGACGTATTCATAAAAATCATCTTGTAAGCGTGTCATTACACTTCCTCCATCAACATTAAAAGTGCTTTCATTATAACAAAATTCCCCAGCAAAAGCATTTACTGAGGAAAGTTTGGCTTATTTTACTAAGATTGCTAGGGTTTGATAAGGTTTCAAAATTATCTTTTCAGCAAGCTCTACATCATCATAATTGGATAAGAGCACGCGCCCTGACTGATATTCCGCTGGAATCGCCACTTCAGCTTCACTTCCGTAGAAATTATTGAGTACCAAGAGTTTTTGATCGTCTAAGTAGCGTTCAAAGGCGTAGACTTGTTGATTATCCTCAAATGCTGGCTGATAGCTTCCTTCTGAAATGATAGGCATTTCTTTGCGCAAGCGAATCAATTCTTTATAGAATTTAAAGATTGGTCCATCGATTTCATTTTCAACGTTGATGTCTTTATAAGATTTACCGACTTTCAACCATGGAGTGCCTGTTGAAAAACCTGCATTCTCAGAAGCATCCCATTGCATGGGTGTACGCGAATTATCACGTGACTTAGCTTGGATAATCTTAAAGGCTTCCTCAGGAGACTCACCTTGATCCAAAAGCATCTGGTAGGCATTGATGGATTCCACATCCACATAGTCTGCCATGGAATCATAGTCTGGATTAATCATGCCGATTTCTTCGCCCATGTAGATATACGGAGTTCCACGTGACAAATGGATGCTAGCTGCTAGCATGGTCACTCCTTCATTACGGAAATTCTTGATATCCACAAAGCGATTCAAAGCACGTGGCTGGTCATGGTTATTCCAGAAAAGGGCACTCCAACCACCTCGTTCACTCATTTCCTTACCCCAGGTATGATAGAGACGTTTGAGCTCTTCAAAATCAAAGGGAGTAATAGTCCATTTTTGTCCATCTTCATAATCTACTTTAAGATGATGGAAGTTAAAGGCCATAGACAACTCGTGACGCTCCGGTGCTGAATAAAGAACACAGTTGTCAATGGTTGTCGAGGACATCTCTCCAACTGTCATAAAGCTATCATCAGAACCAAAGGTCGCTTCATTCATCATACGAAGATAGTCATGGACAATTGGTTTATCCGTATAAGCTGGTTTCCCTTCATTTTCAGGGCAATCCACTAAGACTTCATCTTTCCCAATCAAATTGATCACATCGAAACGGAAACCTCTAACTCCCTTGTCACGCCAGAAGTTGACCACCTTGAACAACTCCTTACGAACATTGGGATTACGCCAATTGAGGTCTGCCTGTGTTTCATCAAAGAGGTGAAGATAGTATTTCCCTGTATCTCCAAAAGGAGCCCAGGCAGAACCACCAAATTTAGACAACCAATCGGTTGGTTGGTCCTGAATAAAGAAGAAATCTTGATAATACTGGTCTCCAGCCAAAGCTTTTTGGAACCACTCATGCTCCGTTGAGCAATGGTTAAGTACCATGTCTAGCATGAAATCAATCTTGTGCTCCTTACCGACACGGACCATTTCTTCAAAATCAGCCATATCTCCAAAGACAGGGTTGACGGCTGTATAGTCTGAAATATCGTAACCATTGTCACGTTGTGGGCTCGGATAGAAAGGATTGAGCCAAACCATATCCACGCCCAACTCTGCTAGATAAGGAATTTTTTCAATGATTCCTCTGAAATCACCGATTCCATTTCCTGTAGTGTCCTTATATGATTTTGGATAAATTTGGTAAACAACCTTTGTTTTATCTAATGCCATTTGTTTAACCTCTTTTTAACAAGGGGGCGGAGCCTTGATACCTCCACCCCTCATGTGTCATTATTTTGTACGTGTTGCAGTCATGAGAACATCCCCACGTTTGATATCACGTGGAAGATCACCTTCAACATCTGCTTGGAAATCATCTTGATTTGTAATGATTACTGGAGTCTCAGTGACCAAACCAGCTTCTTTGATAACATCCATATCAAAACTAATCAATTGTTGACCAACAACAACTTTATCACCTTGTTCAACATGAGCCTCAAACCCTTTTCCGTCAAGACTAACCGTATCCATACCAATGTGCATTAGCATTTCAACACCTTCTTCAGAAACGATACCTACGGCGTGCTTAGTTGGGAAGAGTACTGTCACTGTACCATTCACTGGTGAAACCAATTCACCTTGACTTGGTTCAATCACGACACCTTGTCCCATGACACCTGATGAGAAGACAGGATCTGTTGCTTGGCTAAGCGGTTTAACTTGGCCAGCAAGTGGGCTAACAACCTCTGCTGACTCAGCAAGAACCGTTGGTTGTACCAAACCTTCTGAAGCTTCTTTAAGCGCTTCTTGTGCATGCCCATCTTCCTCTGTTTTCGTTAAAAATCCAGTTTTGTGGAAGAGGAATGTCAATACCATAGCAACTACAATATCAACAATCATAATAATCGCAAAGATTGCCCAATATTGAGGTTTAATTGAGAGAATAGCTGGAAGACCACCGATACCAATAGAGTTTGCTTGAACTCCAAAGACTGCTGAGAGCAATCCTGACAAGGCAGAGGCAGACATACCTGCTACTAATGGATAGACATACTTAACGTTAACACCAAAAAGTGCTGGTTCAGTGACACCAAGATAAGCTGAAATAGTTGCTGGAAGTGAAATTTGTGCTTCACGTTCATCGTGACGTTTAATAAAGTAGTACGCAAATACTGCTGAACCCTGTGCAATGTTAGAGAGGGCAATCATCGGCCATAAACCAGTACCACCAGCAGTACGCACCAACTCAAGGTCAATCGCATTAGTCATATGGTGAAGACCAGTGATAACAAATGGTGCATAGATGGCACCAAAGATCGCACCGAAGAGCCATTTAACAGGACCAGTCAAACCGGCCAATACCACACCTGAGATAAGGCCTCCAAGCCACCAACCAATTGGACCAAGAACAGCGTAAGAAAGGATAACTGCTGGAACCAATGATAAGAGTGGCACAAAGATCATTGAGATAACTTCTGGAATATATTTACGCCAGAAAATTTCAAGATAAGAGAGTGTCAAACCAGCCAAGAGTGCTGGAATAACTTGTCCTTGGTAACCAACTTTTTCAAAACCAAGGATAAAGTGTGGAACATCTCCCGCAGCCTTGTGAGCCGCATATTCATAGGCACTAAGCAAGCTAGGATGAACCAAGCAAATCCCAAGTACAATACCAAGAATTTGACTTGTCCCCATCTTACGAGAGACAGACCATGTGATACCTACTGGCAAGAAACCAAAGATAGCACCACTGATGACTGAAACAATTTCATTAACCCCTTCCCAGAATTTCGAGACCTCAACAATTGTTTTACCACCTAGATTACTGAATTGGATACTACCCAAGACATTTTGCAGACCAAGAAGAAGCCCCCCCAACAATCAAAGCTGGAATCAAAGGCGTAAAGATCTCCGCCAAGGTTGTC
>OGRO01002843.1_pt1 | contig 13005 bp, 12 predicted proteins | sample 1553451 | NCBI WGS metagenome assembly OGRO01 (sample SAMEA2580021, study PRJEB22360) | human gut metagenome
CTGGCCGGTGCTCCCGATTTTCGATGTGCTCGAGAAGGCCGGCAGCATCGATCATATGGAAATGTTCAACATCTTCAACATGGGTATCGGCATGGTGCTGGCCGTCAGCGCCGAAGATACGTTCGCGGATCTCAAGAAGGTCATGAACGGCGCGGACGACGAGCTGCTCGGGCAGGTCTATCAGGACGCCCTGAAAATGTCCTCGGAGACGGGCAAGTCGTTCGAGGACGTGGTGGCGATCATGACCTCCGGGGCACAGGCCGGGCTCGGCAAGACCCGCGAGGAGATGCGGTCGAACACCGAGCAGGCCATCCAGATGAGCATCGCGTGGGGCGTCACCGCAGAACAGGCGGGCGACTCGCTGGCGACATGGCGGTCGAGCATGGGCATGACCTCGCAGGAAGCCCGGCACACGGCTGACGTGATCAACGCCCTCTCGAACGAGATGAACGGCGAAGCGGGCGAGATCGACCGTATCTTCACCCGGATGGGGCCGCTCTTGAAGGGGTCCGGCATGGCGTCGCAGGACATCGCTGCGCTCGGCATGGCGTTCAAGGCGTCCGGGGCGGAAGTTGAAGTGGCCGGCACAGCCATGAAAAATTTTACCAAGGTCTTATCGCTCGGCAACGCGATGACCAAGGATCAAAAGGAGATATTCAAGCACCTTGGCCTTGATCCCAATGCTCTGCAAAAACAAATGCAAACGGATGCCAAGGGCGCGATCATGACGCTGCTTACGCAGTTGAAGCGTGTCCCCAAAGAGATGCAGAACGCCGTTTCCATGAAGTTGTTTGGTGATGAGTCAATCGCCGCCATCGCCCCGTTGCTCGATAACCTCGACCTGCTCAAGCAAGCCTTTAAAATCGCCAACGGCAACGTCGATGATTCCGTTCTTGAGGAATACCTGAACCGGATGGAGACCACGGCCACCGAGGAGGCCAAACTCGCGCAGCAGACGCGCAACCTCGGCATCACGGTCGGCAACGCGGCCTTGCCAGCCTACAACGCCTTCCTCAAGACCATGAGCAAGGGCGTCGGCGTGATTACGGGGTTCGCCAAGGAATATCCGAACGTCACCACGGCACTGCTCGGCGGCGTGGGCGCGCTGGCGGCCCTGACCGTTGGCGGTATCGTTTTCGGCTACGCCTACAATGGCCTTGCGACGACGATCAACGCCGTGAAGGGCGGGATGCTGGCGCTTCGCGGGGCGACCATCGCCAACACAGCGGCGACAAGGGGCGGCACCATAGCGGCGCTCCTGAACCGGGCGGCGCATCTGTCGTGGGCGGATGTGGGGAAAGGTTCCGTCAGCACGGTCAAGAGCCTTGGCTCGGGCATGTTGAGTCTCATCGGTATTCAAAAGGGCACCGCCATCGGTATGGTGTGGGGGGATCGTGCAACGAGGGCTTGGGAGAAATCAACAAAGCTGTTGGGAAAGGGCCTCGGCGCGTTGAAGTTCGCGTTCGGCCCGGTCGGGATCGCCATCGCGGGTATCGGGCTGGCAGCCTACTGGCTGATCGAAAATTGGGATGTCGTCGGCCCGTATTTCGGCAAGGCGTGGGATTGGATTTGCGGAAAGTTTAAGTGGGCGGCGGATTTCATCAAGGGAATCGTTGATTGGGTTTTCAACGCTGTCGATACCATTGCGAAAAAATGGACCGAATCGGAGACGTTCAAGCGCAATACGGCGGACGCTCTGAACATGAATTTTGGCGGTTGGCAAGGCAGCACGGCGGAAGAAGGGGCGGCATGGGTCAGGACGGGCAACGAAAAGGGGAAGGAATCGCTGGAGTCTCCTCCCGACTTCGTAGGCCCTAAGCCACAGGACAAGGCCCCGGACAAGCCAGCCGGTCCGAAGCCGATGGAAACGGCGAAGCAGCTTCCCGGGATGCCCACGGGCGACGCCCCCGGCGGCGACTTCGTCGACGATTCCTTGCCCGCGCCGGATTTCAGCGGTTGGGGCGACGAGGACGGCAAGAAAAAGAAGGGCAAGAAAGGGAAGGGCGCCGGACCCGTCACGGTCGTATCGTTGGACAGCGGGAACAGGTTCAGCACGGTGTTCATCCCGGCTGCCTCGAAAAAGGACAAGGACGCATCGAAGCCCGTGGGCACGTCCGTGCTTCTGCCCTCGTCGTCCGGAGACTCCGAAACCGTGGCCTTCTCGAAAGCCGGGCAGAACCTCGTCGGCGGCCTGAACAAGACCTTCGACCGCCTGCCCAAACTCTTCGACGCCTCGCTCTCGAAGGTGAGTGAGCCGGACATCCCCCCGGCTGTCGTCAACATCCCGGCGTCTTCATCATCCCCTCAGCCCGCCCCGCGCGCCATCTTCCACCCCGTCCAGCGGCAGGACAGGAGCGGATCGCCGTTCGCGGTCTTGAAGAATGCCTTGGGCGCGGCCCCGGACCAGTGGTCCCGGACGGTCGGCGCGAAGTTCGGCCGCGATGCCCTGCCGCCCGTACTTCCACAGACGCCGATGTTGCTGGAGCGCAACAAAAAGGTTCCCACGCAGCGCCAGCCGGAGGCCTCGGGCGACATCCAGATCGTACAGCATTTCAACATCGCGGACGCGGGGAATCTGCCCGCGCTTAAAAAAGAACTCCGGCGTCTGGAGCCGGAGTTTGAAAAGCTCGTCCGGCGCGCGCTCGAAAGGATGCGCTCGGACAAGGCGAGGACGGCACATGCCCAGTGAGAAGACGACGCGGCAGGGGCAGGCATGGGATCAGCTTGCGAAGGACGCCTACGGCGACGAGCTGCGGCTCGGCACGCTGTTCCCTGAGAACGTGGATGAGCTGGATGTCCTGATTTTCGGCGGCGACGTGCGCGTGGCTGCGCCGGAAGCGCCGTCTGTCGCCAAGGTGTCCTCCCTGCCCCCGTGGGAGCGCATGTGATGCGCCGCGCAGCCGTGACCGTCAGCATCAAGGGGCATGACGTGACCCTCGACCTCATGCCGTACCTCGTCAGCCTGACCTACACCGACAAGGCCGACGAGGAGCTGGACGACCTCCAGATCGTTCTGGAGGACCGCGAGGGCATCTGGCAAGGTGACTGGCTCCCGCAGACCGGGGACGTGATCGAGGCCAGCATTCTCACGGAGAACTGGCGGGAGATCGGCGCGGTCGAGGAATTGCCCTGCGGGAAGTTCGAGGTGGACGAGATGGAGCTGGAGTCGAGCGCGGAGGGAGGCGACACCGTGACCGTCAAGGCCGTGCCCGCCGCCGTGAAATCCTCGCTCATGCTCCAGAAGAAGACCCGCTCGTGGGAGAAGACGCCCATCACCACGGTCATCGCGGACATTGCCGGCGCCGCCGGGCTGGACACGCTCTATCGTGGGCCTGAGCTGGTCTACGAGCGGGTGGAGCAGCGGCAGGAGAGCGACCTTGAGTTCATGCAGCGCATCACCAAGGAGCAGGGCCTCCGGCTTGCGGTGAAAAGCGACAGGGTGGTCGTGTACGCGGGCCAGACGGCGGATCAGCTGGAGCCCATCGCCATCAGGCGGGCGTCGGAGGCCGACCCCGGCGAGGGGCTGGACTTCCAGTCCTTCCGGGCGAAGCGGACGACCGAGGGCATCTACACGCAATGCGTCGTCGGCTACACGAAAGCGGCGGATTCCGAGACGATAGAGACGCAGTACGAGCCGAATATCCCGCCGACGACCGGGCGCGTGCTCTACATCAACAAGCGGATCGAGAATCAGGCGCAGGCCGAGCGCATGGCGAAGGCGGAGCTGCGCGACAAGAACCGCAAGGAACAGACCGCCTCGCTGTCCGGCATGGGGGATACCCGGTTCCGGGCGGGCACCGTGCTGGACATTCAGGGATGGGGCCGCTTCGACTCGAAGTACGTGATCGCCCAGGCGACGCACACGTTTTCGGCTGATGGCGGATACACGACCAGCTTGGAGCTGGAAAAGGCGCTGGATTACTGATGGATATGAAGATGAACGAACTTGCCCGCGTGGGCTTTGTCGTGTCCCGCCAGCCTGAGAAGCACCGCGTCCGGGTGGAGTTCCGCGACACCGTGACCGCGAAGCTCGTCTCCGGATGGCTCCCCGTGCTCGTCCCCCGAGCCAGCGCGGACATGGCCTTCGATCTGCCGGACGTGGGGGATCAGGTGCTGTGCCTGTTCCTCGGCAACGGGCTGGAGGAGGGCTTCGTGCTCGGCTCCATGTACGGGGCGCAGATGCCGCCCGTGTCGAGCGGCGACAAGTTCCACCGGACGTTCAGCGACGGCACGACGCTTGAGTACGACCGCGCCGCGCACAAACTCAGGGCCTCGGTCAGAGGCGACGTGGAGGCCAGCGTGACCGGAAATGTTGAAGTGACGCTTCAAGGAAGCGGCAAGGTGACGGCTGGCGGCGCGCTGGAGCTGACCTCGGCGGCGAAGATCGGCCTGAACACGCCCGCGCTCTCGATGGGCGGGTCCGGAGGCGGGGGGACGGAGGCCGCGACGCAGGGAAACATCAGGCACCGGGGCAACATAACCGTCACCGGGGGAGACGTGACCGTGAACGGCATTTCCTTCCTCAGCCATGTCCACGACTGTCCGCACGGCGGGACCACCGGAGCGCCCAAATGATGTACCAGGGCGTCCTCGGCACCTTCTTTTTCACCGTGACCGACGCTGAGGTGGCCACATTCCGCGACCTCAAGCAGCAGCGGGAGATCCAGTTTGCCGAGCACAAATGCGTGTCCGGGCTTCCGAAGGTGCAGCACACGGGCCGCAATCTGGACACCCTCAGCCTGACCGTCCAGCTTTTCCCGCTGACGCCGCTGGCGCTCACCGTGGACATGCGGATCGACGCCCTGCGCGAGCTGGCGGTGCTCGGCGAGGAGGTGCCGCTCGTGCTCGGCCTGACCTACTACGGCCTGTACGTGCTCAAAAGCGTTGAGGTGCAGCACCGGATTTTCCACAACGGCGTGACCATGAGCGCCGAAATAGCCCTGAACCTCACGGAGTATAATTGATGGAACTGACCGTGGACATGAGCGTGCCCGCGTCCGTGGAGATCGGCGCGACGGGCTTGCGCGGTCTGGCGCAGGAAATCCGCACGGCGCTGGCCACACGTAAGGGGAGCGTGCCGCTCGACCGGGATTTCGGCCTGTCGTGGGAGCTGATCGACCTGCCCCTTCCCGAGTCAAGGCCGCTGCTCGTCGCGGAGATTGGGCGGGGGCTGGAGCGCTGCGTCCCGCGCATCAAGGTCAAGAGCGTGACCTTCAGGACGGATACGTCCGGCGCGGCTGACGGGAAGCTGACGCCCGTGGTCACTGTCGAAATCCGCAAGGAGTACCTGAATGACTTTCGCTGATCTTTCGGGCCTGCCGTCCGTCTCTTTCGCTCCGCAGAGCGCCGGGGAGACGGAGACGGCGATCATCACGGCGTATGAGGCCATCGCCAAGGCGACGCTCCAGCCGGGCGATCCCGTGCGCCTGTTTTTGGAATCGCTGGCTTACATCCTTTCGGTCCAGAACGGCCTGATCGATCTGGCGGGCAAACAGAACCTCCTTGCCTACGCGCGGGGCGGGCATCTCGACCATCTCGGCGCGCCGATGGGCGTGATCCGCATCCAGCCGCAGCCCGCCCGGACGACCGTGCGTTTCGGCGTCGACGAGGCGCTGGCCTTCGCCGTGCCCATCCCTGCGGGGACGCGCGTGACCACGCAGTCCGGCGGGGTCATGTTCGCCACGCTGTCCGACGCCGTGCTTGCCGCGGGGGAGCTTTTTGTCGAAACCTCCGCGAAGGCCACGGAAGCGGGGGCCTCGGGCAACGGCCTGTTGCCGGGCCAGATATGCCGCCTCGTCGATCCGCTGCCGTACATCACGCGGGTGAGCAACGTGGCCACCACGCTTTCCGGCTGTGACGAGGAGGGGGACGAGCGGTTCCGCGACCGCATCCGCATGGCTCCGGAGAGCTTTTCCGTTGCCGGGCCGAACGGCGCGTATGAAGCGCGGGTCAAGGCGGTGAGCGCCGACATCAGCGCGGTGAGCGTCACCTCCCCGACGCCGGGCATCGTTGACGTCCGCTTTGTCATGACGGACGGGGAACTGCCGGACGAGGCCATGATCGAAGAGGTGGAGAACGCGCTGACGCCCAAGGACGTGCGCCCGCTCACCGACAAGGTGCTCGTCGGGTCGCCGGAGACGGTGGAGTACGCGCTTGCCGGGAAGTGGTTCCTGTCGTCGTCCGACTCCACGCTGCTGGCCTCGATCACGAAGGCCGTGGACGCCGCTGTGGAAGGATACCGCCTTTGGCAGCGGTCGAAGCCGGGGCGGGACATCAACCCGGACGAGCTGATCGCCCGGATGCGCAACGCCGGGGCCAAGCGCGTGGAACTGGCGACACCCGTTTTCCAGCGGCTCACCGAGACGCAGATAGCGCGCGAGACGTCCGTGTCCATGACGTTCGGCGGGGTTGAAGATGAGTAGCCGGCGCATCGGTTCCACGCCGTTCCTTGAGCTGCTCCCGGATTCCATCGCTGGCGATCCGGCGATCCGGGCGGCGGCCGACGCGCTGGACGGGCTGCTTGTGCCGTCCGTGAAGGCCATCCCGTCGCTGCTGCTGTACGCGCGGCTCTACGGCAAGGAGCCGGACCTGCTGCCGCCCCTGCGCCGCCTTGCGGAACAGGCCGGGGGCTTGCGGGCGCTTGAGGAGCCGCTGCTGGATCTGCTGGCGTGGCAGCTCCACGTCGACAACTACGACATCGCCCGGACGTACGCGGAACGGCTGGAGATGGTGAAGACGTCCATCGCCGTGCACCGCAAAAAGGGGACGCCGTGGGCCGTGGAAACCGCCGTGACCGCCGCCCTCGGCAACGTCGAGACGACAGTGACGGAATGGTACGACTACGAAGGCGGCCAGCCGTACCATTTCAAAGTGTTGGTGACGCTGTTCGAGCAGGGCATCGTCGCTGACGACATCAACCGCGCCCGCCAGATCATCCTCGAAACGAAAAACACCCGTTCGCACCTCGACCACCTCGGCATCACCGTGGCGCTCGGCAGCAACTGCGAAACGCGTTTCGGGGCCGTGCTCGGCATGGGGAACACCATGACCATCTGGCCCGAGGAAATCACGGATTTGGAACAGGAACTTTCGCTGAACACGGGCGCCGTCGCCCACTGGCAGCACATTTTGACCATCGCACCGGAGGAGATATGAGCCAACAATTCCGCACCGTAACGACGAACGCCGGACGCAACGCCGTCAGAGAGGCGCTGACGCAGGGCAAGACCGTCAAGCTCTCGCATATGTCCGTGGGCGACGGCGGGGGCAACCCCGTGACGCCGCTCTCCACAATGACGAAGCTCGTGAACGAACGGTTCCGCGCCCAGATCAATGACATCGTGCTTGATCCGGCCACCCCGGATCTGTTCACCGCCGAGCTGTTCATCCCGCAAGCCGAGGGCGGCTGGTACATCCGCGAAGTGGGACTGTGGATGGATGACGGGACGCTGTTCGCCGTGGGCAACACGCCGCTGACCGAGAAGCCGGACATCAGTTCCGGCGCGGCAACGGACCTGCTTGTGCGGCTCATCATCCGCGTCCTCGATGCGGCCACGGTTTCCATCGAGATCGACCCGGCGCAGGTGCTGGCGACGCGGGAGTACGTCGACCGCAAGCTCGACGCGCACAACAAGGACGGCGGAGCGCACGAGACGCTGGCCCGCAAGAGCGTGCAGATCAAGGCCGGGACGGGGCTCACGGGCGGCGGCACGCTCGAAGCCGACCGGACGCTGACCGTCAAGTACGGCAACACGGCGGGCACGGCGTGTCAGGGCAATGACGTGCGCCTTGCCGACGCTCGGACGCCAAAGCCGCACAAGGCTACGCACCAGACCGGAGGTTCGGACGCCATCACGCCAGCGGACATCGGGGCTGCGGCCAAGACGATTCAGATCAAGCCGGGCACGGGCCTCACTGGGGGCGGCACTCTCGAAGCGGATCGGACCCTGACGGTCAGCTATGGCACGGCTGCGGGCACAGCGTGCCAAGGGAACGACGCCCGTCTGAGCAATGCCCGGACGCCCACGGCACACAAAGCCACACACAAGACCGGGGGCACGGACGCGCTCACTCCTGCGGACATCGGCGCGGCCCCTGCTTCGCATACAAGCGTGGAGGCTACGGATACCGTGTTGGGCCATGCCAAAGCCTCCCAAACAACGCCAAAGGCCGCCGGAACCGCCGCTGTAGGTACGGAGAAAAGCACGTTTGCACGGGGCGATCATGTGCATCCTGCGCAGACCACGATCACTGGGAACGCTGGCACGGCGACGAAGCTGTCTACCGCCCGGACGATTTCACTTTCCGGCGATGCTACGGGCTCCACGACCTTCGACGGTTCAGCCAATAAGTCCATTCCGGTGACGCTGGTCAATTCCGGTGTTGAGGAGGGGGCTTATGGGCCAACGGCGGCGGCTACGCTCGCCTTCGGCGGCAGCGTCAACACAGATCACGGTTGACGCCAAAGGGCGTGCTACCGCTGTCGTGAACAGGGCCATTAAGTTGCCCGCAGCACCCACAAGCGTCTCAGGCAATGCAGGCACAGCGACGAAACTTGCCACCGCCCGGACGATTGACGGCGTCAGCTTCAACGGTTCAGCGAACATCATACACTATGGAACCTGTTCCACAGCGGCGGAAACAGCGGCTAAAGCGGTCAACTGTACGGGCTTTGTTCTCGCAACAGGGGCACGCATCGCGGTGCGCTTCACAGTCACGAATACGGCAGCCAACCCGACACTCAACGTCAATGCAACCGGAGCCAAGGCCATCCGGTACAGAAATGCCGCGATTGCTGCGGGATACCTTGCCGCAAACAGGACATATGATTTCATCTATGATGGTACGTACTTTCAACTCATAGGCGATATTGACACCAATACGACATACGCCGTTGCTACTCAAGCAAGGAACGGCCTTCTTTCCGCAGCCGACAAGAAAGCTCTCGACTACTGCGAGGCCCTTCGGCTCTCCATGATCGGCGTTCCGCGCTACTGGCGCTCCACGACCCTGCCCGAAAATCACGTTTGGGCGAACGGCGACCTCGCTTTGTTCGCAGACTGGCCTGAATTGAAAAAAATTTATGATGCTGGTGGGTTCACAGGAATGCTGCTCGCCTACAACGCCACCAGTGCCACTATCGCCGCCAACCTCGGCAAATGGCGACCAAATGCCGCTAACCCTACGGGATTATACGTTCCTAACCTAAGCGAACAGTTTTTCCGAGCTTGGACGGGGACGGGAGAGTCTGGGAGGTACAACGCTCCGGGCTTACCTGAACTTTTGGGTGGGTTTTCAGCCTACACGTATGATGCCGGAATGCCGTGGCAAGCGATTACGTCAGTCGATAGCGGGATGAATGCGCTGACTGTAGGAGCATCTGGTGGGACACGATATAATGCCTTCACTTTTAGAGCATCTCTCTCGAATACGATCTATGGCGCATCATCAACCGTCATGCCGCCGAGCGTTAACCTCCCCGTTATCTTGTATCTCGGCATTCCAGCTTAGGCCGGGAGGCCGAGATAGAGAATGGCCGGGGCAGAGATATTGACCGGACGGTTTTCCTCAGCGGTCTGGACAACCCGGGAAGCTTTAAACTCCACTTCTGCCATCGACTCACTTTGTGCCCTCTGAAACAAGTAGTTGGCGCGAGTGATACTTAAAAAAGCGCCAGCGGCACCAGCATCAGACGGGGCAAGTGGTCTAGTGAATGAACCATAGATCTCCCGAATAGCGTCCCCCTGCGTGGAGCCCGCCGCCCGGCCCGCCCCTGACGTCCAAGCTCGGAAAGACTTTTATCAATAAAAAACCATTAACCATAGGAGATAGTTATGACCATTCCTCAGCTTCATATGTATGATTTGAAGACTGGCGAGTACACTGGCAGCCGTGATGCCACTCAGCGTCCGAATGGCGAGTATATTCTTGAGGCGACTGGCGCGACGCCCGTTGCTTTGCCCGCATCCATCCCCTCCGGTCATGTCGCCCGCTGGACCGGGGATGCCTGGGAGACGGTGGAAGACCACCGCCAGCACATGGACGAGCGTGGCCGCAAGGAAGGCGGGACGCAGTACTGGCTTCCTTGCGATACGTGGCGTTCCGAGCCCCGGTATACTGAGGAGCTTGGACCGCTTCCCGATGATGCGCTTTTGGAGCGCCCGGAGCGCCCGCTTGATGAGTATAAAGCAGACAAGCGCCGCGAAGTTTCCGACGCCTACGCCTCCGCGCTGACCGCCACCCTGACGATGCCCGCGGCAAACCCTTCCGCGCTGGAGGTGACGATGGGCGCCGCACTTTTTGCCGCTGACGATGCTGTAGGACTGGCCGACGTGCAGAAGATTCTGACCGCCCGGCGTGACGCACTGTTCGCGCTCGTCGACGGTGCCGCCAGCAGAGCGGAACTGGGGCAGATAGAGGTTTCCTATCCCGTTTGAGCCACCCTCTCGCCCGTTGTTCTCCCCGGCCACTTGAAAGTGCGTCCGGGGATTTTTTTTTGTATAACACACTGAAAAATAAGGTTTTTTAGTTGACGAACGAGTCCTCTATGGTAAGTTTTTATCAAGTAATTCAAGTGACTTACATAAAAGGAGCCAAGCATGTACAACGCTTCGTTTTATCCCACGCCGCCCGAAGTGGCGGAGAAGATGCTTGCCAAGGTGGGCAAGCTCTACGAACGCTCGATCCTCGAACCCTCGGCGGGGAAGGGCGACCTTGCCGATGCCGCCGTGGGAAAGCTGGATCGTTATTACAACCGCTGCCGTGAGGTGGTGCACTGCATCGAGATCGAGCCGGAGTTGCAGGCCGCGATCCGGGGCAAGGGCTATCCTCTGGTCGGTACGGACTTCCTCACGTTCTGGCCGGACGAAAAGTATGACCTCATCCTCATGAACCCGCCCTTCGCCAACGGCGATGCGCACTTGCTCCATGCGTGGGAGATCCTCGACCATGGGGACATCGTGTGCCTGCTCAACGAGCAGACGCTTCTGAACCCCTGCACGTCAAACCGAAAGCTGCTGGCCACGATCATTGAGGAGCACGGCGAAGTGGAGCATCTGGGAAGCTGTTTCGCGGAGGATGCGCTCCGAAAGACGCAGGTGCGCGTCTCGATGGTCCATCTGCGCAAGAAGCGGGAGGAGCCGAAGTTCTCGTTTGACGCGGGCTCGGACGAGGAGGGCGCCGCCGTTTTCAGCGACGGTTCCCGGTTCGAGGGCGAGGTGGCGACGCGGGACACCGTGGGCAACCTCGTGGCGCAGTACGGGCGCTGCCGGGAACTGTTCGTCCGGATCGCGCATCTGGCGCAGGAGCTTGCCCACTACGCCGGGCCGCTCGGCACGGACGGCGGGGAAACGGTCGGGGAAACGCTCAAGGAACTGATGCGGCAAAAGCCGACCCGCAGGGCGCAGGAGGATGCGTACAACCGCTTCGTCCGGTCATTGAAAAAGAGCGCATGGCGGGAGGTCCTGCGCCTGACCGATGTGAGGAATCTGGCGTCCTACGGCGTCCAGAAGGAGATCGACAGGATACTGGAGAGCAACGAGCGCATGGCGTTTTCCGAAGAGAACGTCTACGCGCTCGTCGAGTCCATTTTCCTGAATTGTGGTGCCATATTGCAGCAATGCGTGGTCGAGGCCTTCGACCTCATGACCCGCTATTACGACGAGAACCGCGTCCACGTCGAGGGCTGGAAGACCAACGATGCGTGGAAGGTCAATCGGCGCGTCGTCCTGCCCCGCGTCGTCAGCGTGACGTTCAGCGGTTCCGGATACGTGAGCTACGGCAACTCCCGGCAGAATTTGAACGACATAGACCGGGCGATGGCCTTTCTTGAGGGCAAAAAGCTGGAATCCGTGCCGCGCACGGCTGTATGCGCCTTGGAGGAGCATTTCAAGGAATGCGGCGACGATTTTTCAGGCGTCCTGTTCGAGAGCACCTACTTTGAGATGCGCTGCTACAAAAAGGGGACGCTGCATATGTACTTCAAAGATAAAGGACTTTGGGAGCGTTTCAACCTGACCGCCGCGCGCGGCAAGAACTGGCTCCCGGACGATGTGAAGGCATGGGAGCGGGAGGCTCGCGCCCGGAACAGGCGGGCCGACCAGTACGGCCTCCCGCTTTCCGCCTGACCGAAGGCCCCGCCGAAACACGGGGCTTTTTTATGTATTTTATTGAAAAAACAGGCTTTTTCTCTTTACAACCGAGGGTACTATGGTACTAATAATTCATGCGATTTCAACAACTTAAACAATTTAACCCAAAGGAAGACAACATGAACAACGCCACTCTCGAAACCATGACCGCCGAACGTGATTCCCTCCGCGCCGCCTTCATCCGCTACATCGCTCTTGACCAGTTCATTGGCTGCGGGTGCAACCCCGACGACTTCGACGCCCACTTTGAAAACATGCAGGACGCCCTGCGCGGCGGAGCAATGAGCGAAACCGTCAGCAGCCTGGCGCATGGGTAGGCGGCACTTCCATACAACCCCTCCCTGTTTCCGCCACTGGCGGCGGTCGTCGCCGTTGCTCCCAAAGGGAGAGCCTTTTATATGGAAAAAGAGGCAGACTCGCATCTGCCTCTTTTTCCATGCACTTATCGCTTTGCTTTCGCCGTCTTTTTCCGCATGATGTCCCACGAGGGCATCTGGCTGCGCAGGGTATCCCACGCCGTCATCCGGACGCTCGTCCGGGCGCGCAGACCCTCGAAAGCCTCATCGAGGTACTGCATCTCGGCCACAGCGTGCATCGCGTGGTCGGAGACGCAGAGACGGCCCAGCGGGGTCTTGCAGAGCGTCAACACCATGGCGTCCATCTTCCGGCGGCCGGGCGTACCGGCACGGTAGCAGTCGGTGTTCTCCTTGTCGTCCACGGGGATATGGGCGGCTTTCAGCATCTCGCAGGCCTCCCACGCGGCGTCGAGGACCAGGTCACGCTGCTCCTTCGTCGCCTTGGACAGGTCGCCGCTGCAGGCGTAGCAGAGATAGCAGGCCGGCAGGATGAGGGCAAG
>OGRO01002847.1_pt1 | contig 12985 bp, 10 predicted proteins | sample 1553451 | NCBI WGS metagenome assembly OGRO01 (sample SAMEA2580021, study PRJEB22360) | human gut metagenome
TAGGAAACATTATGCCTGGGTTAAATACGTAAAACTAAGAAGTTACAAGAAATGAGCCTTCTTAATCCGATAATATGAAGGTTTGGATATTTTAAACTTTTTACACAACCCTTGTATTGTACTGTAGTTCTTTAGCTTAATACATCTAACGATTCTACGTACTTTACGAGGGTTAAGTTTATTATGACCTCCGTTCAAATAGAATCTACCCTCCCTAATACATTGTTGAGTATTTTCTTTAGGTGTACCCCAACGAAGGTTTTCAGCCCTATTATCTGTTCTTATATTATTAAGGTGCATTACTACAGGTAAATTATTTGGATTAGGTATAAATGCTAAGGCTACTAATCTACTTACTTTATAGGATTTTCTTAATGAGTTCTTCTTTAAAGTAATCGTAGGATAGCCATGAGATTCTTTATACTTTAAATTAACCCAACCGTTACATCTAAGTACTTGGATGGTTTTACCATCTCTATATACTCTAACCTGTAAGTCATGTAAAGTTATTTCTCTGTACATATTGATAAAATTTAAATTATATGAGTATTAATAGATATACTGTATTAGGTATCTCTGCTGGTCAGGGTGCGTTATTGTTCCCTTTTAGGAAGCACTTATTAGGGAATATAGAACCTCGAGGAGTATTTCATACTCCCGGAGAAGAGCAATGGAAAGCTAATTTTAAGGATGTACCATTCTACAAAGGATACTGTTTACAAGAGTTTGATGAGAAAGTAGATATCATAATCTCTTCTCCAGACTGTGGAGCATCATCCATTATGAGGCTTTCAAAGGTTAAAGAATTGGGTAAACCCAAGGATAACCGAAGTTTAAGTCTAGTAATAGAAGGAATCAATTATTACAAGCCTAAGATTTTTCTTATAGAAAACTTACCTCGTTTGCTATCTCTTCTACCCAATGAATACCTTCAGGAAGCCCTTAAAGACTATAAACTTATTTTTCACGAAAGAAGCGTTTCCGACTATGGGAACTCCCAAGTATCAAGGAAACGTTTAATTATCGTTGGAGTGCATAAGAAAGCCGGTAAGAAATACTTGAATGCTTTTAATGAAGTATTCCAAGTAAAAACTCCAACAATTACTAGAGAATTGCTCTTTGAGTCTCCTTACGGGAGTAATTATAACATTCCAATTGAAAAGACTTTGGCAATGTATGATTATCGAAAGCTTCCTGCAAAGAAGAATCTAACCGTTAGAAAGATTCAGTTATTGTGGAATAGTGACTTCAAGAATGAAAAGAAATGGCCCATAAAGACTGCTAAGATGAGTACTCTCCCAGGAGTGTATCGATTAGAGTTAGATAAAGCTCCTCTAACTTTAAGACCTGCTGATAGACAGTTCCGACCCGATGGTTACCCTCTTGGGATTTTGGATTTCAAGGCAATTATGGGATTTCCTAAAGCCTACAAAATTTTCATGGATGAAGGCAATTACCTTTACTGGCTTAACAAGGCAAGGTATACCATTGCCAAAGGTTCGGTATATGAGGTAGGTATTTGGTTCAAGAGATGCCTGAAAAATGTTAATATATACTAAAGTATATATTACTTCCTGGTAGACCTTGAAAAATATAGATATATAATATACTTCGTATATATATCTATATTTTTTATATACTCTATATCTATATACTTATAGATATACGAAATTAGGTATATTATGATAGAAGAAACACTTCGATTCACTTCGTTCATCGAATAATTAGGTTCGGTACCGAACCTAATTAGAGAAGTATGTTAACTATATACTTCTGAAACCTAAAAATTTTATGATATGAGATTGATAAATACCAAGACCCAAGTTAAGAAGGCAAATCTTCCAACAATCCTAATCTTTGTTAAACAGATTTGCTTACAAGTTCCTCGGTTTAAATTTGAGATAATCGAAACTGAACACACTTTTCAGTTTAAGTTTTACCTTTTGAAGTCAAGGATATCTCCTATTGAGAAGTATTGGCTCAAGAAACGAATCAAAAAGTTCATCCATGAAGACTCTTAAGAACGTAGCTATTCTAGCATTGCTAGGATTTACTATTTACCTTTGCTTCAGGAATTACAAATTGAATTCGTATATCAGTCAACTTCCTGATTCATCGGTCATTGGTATCTCTGATACCATCAAACTGAAAGAAGAGTTTAAGCCCCAAAAACCTTTTTCCCAGTTAATTGAACCAAGTAGAATCCTTCTCTACGACTTTTATAGAAACAGCAATAGAATGACTAAATCTCCAAGTTCTGATTCAACAGCGGTTGATTCTGACCATTCAGTAAAAGTCAGCAAGAAGGATTCTCTGGTTCAGTTTACTTTAGATAACAACAAACTGAATATCAGTCTCTTCAATAAGGAGACAGATTCTTATTCAACTAGAATGTTCAATCTAGACTTAGGAAATTACAAATATAACTGGTATGAGGGACAATTAACTCAGAAGAAAATTCGGAGACTTAGTATTAGTCCTTATGTCTACGGTAAGTACAGACCATTTAATCAACTGTTTGATATTGGGACTGGTCTTACAATCAAGACTACGAATTTTAATTACAAACTCGGAGTTAATGCTTTCTGTTATCCGAAATACTTTTCAGGTATAAAAGCTGACTTAGAGTTTTCAATTCAATATAACTTTTGATATGGCGAAAAAGATAATCACAGAAAATAGAACTTCCCTTAATCGGGAGGAATTAGCAACCCTTGCAAAGGTTTCTAACGACGTTTTTTATTTCAGTCTTTTCACCTATGTGATACACCCAATGAGGGGAAAGGTTAAATTTGAACTTTACCCATACCAAAAATCGGTACTGTATAATTTCGTCAAGGAACGTTTCAATATCCTGCTTAAGTTCCGACAGGCTGGTATTACAGAGCTTATTTCTATGTACTGCCTTTGGTTAGCAATGTATCATCCTAACAAGAAGATTAATATTATCTCAATCAAAGACACAACTGCTAAGAAAGTACTTAAGAAGATTAAGTTCATGTACAAGAACCTGCCATGGTATTTACAAACACCGATTATCAATGGTAGAGCTGGAGAATATGGTTCTGCATCTATGATAGAATTCGATAACGGTTCTTTTATAGAGTCTATCCCCACATCTTCGGAAGCTGGTCGTTCAGAATCTCTTTCCTTATTGGTTATTGATGAAGCAGCAGTAGTAAGATGGGCAGCTCAGATTTGGGCGGCCGCTTTCCCTACCCTATCAACGGGAGGGGCTGCTATCATCAATTCTTGTGTTACTGGTGATACTAAATTGATATGTAGGAATGGGTTAATCCCAATAAAAGACCTATGCCCTGAATCATTTGGAAAAAAAGATATAAGAAATTTGGGTATTCAAGTTTTATCTCATACTGGTAAATGGAGGAATATTATAGGTTCACTTAATAAAGGTTTACTAGAAACCTGGGAGATAGAGAATGATAGAGGTAGAATATTAAAATGTACTCCTCAACATAAACTCTATACCATTAGAGGTTGGATGTCAGTAAAAGACATCTTAGAAAAAGGTATTGAAGCTATTTTTTATGATACTGGAGTAAATGACTTATTAGAAAATCCTATAACTGAGCCTCCTAAAAAAGAAATATTTAAAAAGATACCCGAGTTTCCTAATTACCTAGTATCTAATCTTGGAAGAGTATGTTCAATAAGAAATGGTATAAGAGAGTTTAAAAAATTAAGACCATGCTCTGGTAGAGAAGAATATCTTAATGTAACTTTATGGGATAAGGGGATAAAGAAAAAGATTTGTATACATAATCTAGTAGCTAAAATCTTTATTGGTGAAGTACCAGAGGGTTATATAGTAGATCACATTGATAACAATCCCTCTCATAATTATGTTACAAATCTACAGATTATAACATTAAAGGAAAATACTCAGAAAGCTGCTAAACATTCTTACAATATGACTATAGCTTCTAAAGTAAAAGGTGGTTTTAAGTATGATTTAAGAGTAGTTGCTTATATTAAAAGATATTTCAGTAAACATTCAGTGATACGAGGTAATCGTTGGTCAGATATAAAGGGAACTTATGATAAACTCATATATCGTATATATAAAAAATTTGGTGTAAGAGTAAGTAAACAATATATCCAGGGTATATGCTGGGGTACTAAAAGTACAAAAACTTATATATCTAAGCTAAAATTGAATAGGGTATATATGGATACCATATATGATATTTGCGTAGAGGAAGATGAATCATATCTTACAAACACTGAATACGTATCTCATAATACGCCCTACGGAGTTGGTAATTTCTATCACTCAACTTGGGTAGATGCCATTGCAGGAGGTAATCCTTTTAACCCAATTCGATTATACTGGCAAATGCACCCAGAACGAGATATCAATTGGTATAACCAAATGTCTTCTGCTTTGGGAACCAAAAGAACTGCACAGGAAATTGATGGTGACTTCTTGTCATCTGGAAATACAGTCTTCGACCTGTCTGATATCAAGGCAATCGAAGACTGCCTTAGTGATTATCCCTGTATTAAGAAAAGGTTTAATGGTCAGTACAGACAATTCTGCGAACCAGAAGATAACAAGGAATACTTTATTGGTGCCGACGTTTCTACTGGTAGAGCAACTGACTACTCTGCTTTTACTTGCATGGATAAAGCTGGAGAAGAACAAGCAGTATTCAAAGGCAGGCTATCAGTAGATAAGTATGCCAGACTACTTGGAGATACCGGTCAATTATTTAACTTTGCAACTCTTGCTCCGGAATCAAATGATGTTGGATTGGCAGTAACCTCTAAACTTCAAGATGAAGGTTATCCTAAACTGTATTACTACCAAAAGATGCTTAAGAAGAAAGGTAAATCTAGACCCGAGATGGATAAATCTCCTGGATGGTTAACTACTCAAAAGAATCGTTCAGTAATCGTTGAAGGCTTAGAACAAGATATACGAGAAGATAATATCACTTGTAAAGACCCATTCTTTGTTCAAGAAGCATATACCTTCATATATGATGGTTTGGGTAGGCCAGTTGCAATGGGTAAACATAGAGCTAACAATTCAACAGTAGATGTAGACCTTGAAGGTGATGTCTATTCTGATGACTCCATCTTTGGTAAAGCTATATGTAATCACATAAGGAAAGGAAAAACTAACGTAATTGTACAACCAAAATGAAAAAGAAGTTCAACTTTAATTGGAGTTGGGGAAGAAAGAAGGACCCACCTCCAGAACCCTACAAAGAGGAGAAGAAATCAAAACCTTCTACTATCTCTCCTGGTAGAGTTTCAGTCGATGAAGATGAATCTCTTATCAGTTCATTAAAGGGTATTACTGCAATGGTAGACCCTTCTTTTCGTGTTGAAGTAATACCTCTAATTCGAGATTTATATAAAGTAAATCCGGATATGGGCATTGCTTTGCAGGATATGTTTAAGTTAACCAATACTGGTCATACTGTAACATTCCCTAACAATACGGATGATGAAGCAGATAAGATGAGGAAACATCTGGCTGAGAAAACCAAGAAATGGTCAAGGTATACTGCTGGAATAGATGGCTTGGTTAACAAGATGATTGTACAATGTCTTGTTGGCGGAGCTATTTCTGTTGAGGGAGTTCCCGATGAAAAGCTGGAAGGTTTGGATACTATCCTATTCCTTAGACCCGAGAACATTGTATTCAAAAGGGAAAACAATGGAGTATATTCTCCTTATCAAAGGAATAAGAATTACTTCATAAAGCACCAGGATTACATTAAGCTTAACCCAGAGACTTATGTATATGCTGCAATGTATAATGATACCGATGAACCATACGGAATACCACCGTTCATGGCAGCATTGGATTCATTGAAAGGACAACATGATATGAGGGTAAACTTTAAACATATCATGGAAGTCTGCGGTATGGTAGGATTCTTGGAAGCTAAGATGGCTAAACCTGACCAATCTGGTAATGAAAGTGTAAGGCAATATGAAGCTAGACTAGAAAGAAACCTAAGAGACCTAAAAAGAAATCTTAGGGATGGTATGAAAGATGGAATTGTAACGGGTTACATTGATGACCATGAGTTTAAGCTTAACTCTACCACTAAGGAATTAGGTAACATCAAGGAACCCTGGAACATGAATCAGCAATCAGTTGCCAATGGTTTGGGAGTTAATGGTAATCTTATCGGAGTTAGTTCAACAACTGGTGAGGGAGCAACGGGAATAATGCTCTCTAAATTAATCAGCCAGTTAAAGAATCTACAAATGCTTGTAACTTATGTATTAGATTTTCTTTATTCTCTAGAACTGCGCCTGGCTGGCTTTAATAACAAGGGAATAAAGATTCAATGGGGGACTTCAACTATCTCGGATGAAGTTAAAGTTCAACAAGGTCTTCAATACAAGATACAGAATTTGGATTTGTTGTACAAAGCTGGTATCATTAGCCAAGACCAATATGCTTGGGCAATGGGGTATGATTCTCCTGATGAGGATGAACCAAGAGTTTCACTTGAAGACCAGTTTGCTAAAGGTGGTAATTCAGACCCTCAAGAGGGTACTAAGAAGAAACAAAGGCAGGCTGATAAGAACCAATCTGCCCGTAGGTCAAGAGATAAAACTAACCCGGCTCCTTCTCGAGGAGACCAAAATACTAAAGCAAGATGAGTAAATTTACAAAGAAAAACAAAGAGCATCTTGATTCTATGGTGATAGGTCAAGGCCATACCATTATGGCTGGGTATATCCCAGAATCAGTAGGAGCCCAAGCCTTCTCCGAGAATTATTATAAATGGAAGACTCCAACACCGGACTCCATTGCTCAATTTGGATTTTGGGGAGGTGATATAGATTACAATACTTATTATCCTAACCTTGATAAATCTGAACTTACTCCTAAGGACGAAGAATTTATCGAACCGATGTTTAGATTACTTTCAGAAACGATTGTATCTAAAAATTGGAATCCTACTGACTTTAGTCAAAATGGAGTACTAAAGGCATCAATGAAAATGTTACTTGGTCAAACCGTAAACTGCGACCATGAAACAAACATTGGTAATGCAATCGGGGCTGTATCTCAAGTGATGTGGCAAGAATCTTATAAAGATGGACACTTCACTATTCCTGCAGGTATCAATGGTATTCTGAAGATTGATGGTAAGGCAAATCCAAGAATTGCTAGAGGAATCCTTATGGAACCTCCTTCAATCCACAGTAATTCAGTAACTGTACAGTTCAAGTGGGATAAATCTCATCCAGGAATGGATGATGGTGAATTCTACCAGAAGCTTGGTACCTATGATTCTAAGGGAGAGATGGTACGTAGAATAGTTACTGAGGTAGTTCGTTATTTGGAAACTTCATTAGTATCCCATGGTGCTGATTCATTTGCTCAAAAGATTGGTTCAGATGGTAAAATTGTTAATCCTACTTTTGCAAAAAGAACCTGGGCTTCTTATGAGGAATATAGGGATGACAAGTCTAAACAGTACTTCTTTACTGACTACAAAACAGATCTCTCGGAGTTTCAAGAAAAGGACGATACTCAGGGTTCTTTAATTGATAACCAAGAAAACCAAAATAATAATAAAGAGAATATGAACAAAGAATTGCAAGAATTTCTTGAAAAGCTTTTCGGGGATAACATGCTATCCCTTGCAGAAGGCAAAGAGATGACTCAGGAAGAAGTTATCTCATGTATTCAAAGCTTGGTATCATCCAAAAACAGTCTTCAGACTACGGTTGATAATCTGACTACAGAGAAATCTTCTCTCACTGAACAGATTACTAATCTGAATGCTGAAGTAGCAAACTTGAAGGAAATGGCAACAGTAGGAAAGAATCACATGGCTTCTCTCCGTGAAAATGCCGTAGGTACTTATAAGAAGTTGATGGGTGACAAAGCCGATGAAACTATCATCACAATGTTGAATGCCGAAACTACTGGCATGGTTACTTTGATTTCTCTCCAGAAAGACTATCAGGCTCGTTTGGAAGAGAAGTTCCCAATGGTATGCGCAAGCTGTGGTTCTCACGATGTAAGCCGTGCTTCTTCAGCTCAGGAATCTGAAGATAAATCAGGAACTCAGACTAAGGATAAATCTAAATTCGTAGAGAAATCTACTTCCGATGCTCTTGATGACATCTACAAGAGTAAGTTCAAATAAAGAAATAATCGATAAATATCACTGTTATGACGAAAATCGTAAACAAAGACCAAGCAATGACTCTCTTTGGGGAAAAGACTCCAAGAGCGGTGATTTACAAAAGTGAATCCCACAAATTGCACCAAGCCTTCAATGTAAAAGAAGGAGAAACAATCGTTCAGGGTATGCCGGTGGCAATTGATGAAACTGGCCTCATATTCCCTTTCAAAGATGCTGATACTGAAGTATATTTGGGAGTTGCTGTTACTGATAACATCAATCCGGCTTACCGTGCCCAGCATAACTTCCCTGTAGAAGTTACAGTTGCCATGGAAGGTTACATGATTTGTAATTGGGTATCAAATGCTACTCTCACTGCTGGTTATGTAATCCCTTCTGGAGATTTGCTAAATGACCGTTTTGTAAAAGCAAACCAGGGAACCTCAACTCCTTTCATTGCTCTTACTCCGGCAGACGAAGCAAACGAGTTAATCCAAGTACTTATTAAATAAGAAGAAAAATACATTATGGAAAAAGTTGGTATTTCAAAACTGAAGAAGGAAGAGCAATAGGAGTAAAAGTTCTTAAAAAGTATGGTATTGATTGTCTAGTTGTTATAGGTGGAGATGGATCATTTAATGGTGCTCAGAAACTTAGTGATCTAGGATTTCCAGCTATAGGTATTCCAGGAACTATTGATAATGATTTAGCTTATACTGATTATACTATAGGATTTGATACAACTCAAAATACAATAATAGATGCTATAGGTAAAATAAGAGACACATCTTCTTCTCATGAAAGGGTTAACATAATAGAAGTAATGGGAAGACACTGTGGAGACTTAGCTTTATATGCAGGTCTTGCAGGGGGGGCAGAAACTGTAATAGTTCCAGAAGTAGACTTTAAAGTAGAAGATGTATGTAATAAATTAAAGACTACTCAAAAAAGAGGAAAAAGACACAGTATAATAGTTTTAGCTGAAGGTGTTGGAAATGCTCAAGACTTAGGAAAAGAAATAATAAAAGAGACAGGAGCAGACTTAAGGGTAACTGTACTTGGACATGTCCAAAGAGGTGGTAGCCCAACAGCATTTGATAGAATATTAGCAAGTAGAATGGGAGTAAGAGCAGTAGAGCTATTATTAGATGGTAAAGCTGCTAGAGTAGTAGGTATAAGAGACAATAAAATCATAGACATGGACATACATGAAGCTTTATCAATGACTAAAGAATTTGATAAGGATACTTATGAAATGGTAAAAATACTATCTATATAATTTAGGAGGAATAGATATATGTTAAAAAACACTAAGAGGACTAAAATAGTTTGTACATTAGGACCTGCATCAGAGAAGGAAGAAGTATTAACTGCATTAATTGAAAATGGATTAAATGTAACTAGAATGAATTTCTCTCATGGTTCACATGAAGAACATAAAGGAAGAATGGATTTAGTAAAGAAGGTTAGAGAAAAGTTAAATAAGCCAGTGGCTCTATTACTAGACACAAAAGGACCAGAAATAAGAACTGGGAATTTTGATCAACCAGAAGTACTATTAGAAGAAGGTCAAAAATTCACTATAACAATGAAAGATGTTATAGGAACAAAAGAAATATGTACAGTAAGTTATAAAGGACTTGCAAATGATGTAGTTGCTGGGGATACTATATTAATAGATGACGGATTAGTTGGTCTTAGAGTTGAAGAAGTAAATGGTGATGACATACTTTGTATAGTTGAAAACTCAGGAATAGTTAAAAACCACAAAGGTGTAAACGTACCAGGAGTAAAAATAAACTTACCAGCATTAACTGATAAGGATATAAGTGATATAGAATTTGGTATATCTCAAGGAATAGATTTTATAGCTGCATCTTTCGTTAGAAAAGTTTCTGACGTATTAGCTATAAGAGAAGTTTTAGAAAGAAACAATGCAACAGATATACAAATAATATCTAAGATAGAAAACCAAGAAGGTGTAGATAACTTAGATGATATAATAGCTGTATCTGATGGTATAATGGTTGCTAGAGGGGACCTTGGAGTTGAAATACCAACAGAAGAAATACCTGTAGTTCAAAAAATGATGATAGCAAAATGTAATAAAGCAGGAAAGCCAGTAATAACAGCTACTCAAATGTTAGATTCTATGATGAGAAATCCTAGACCAACAAGAGCAGAAGTTACAGACGTTGCAAATGCTATATACGATGGAACAGATGCAATAATGCTATCAGGAGAAACTGCTGCTGGTAAATATCCAGTAGAAGCAGTAAAAATTATGGCTACTATAGCAAAGAGAACTGAAGAAACTTTAAATTATGATAACTTATTAGAAAAGAATTCTAGAAATAACGAAACTGTTACAGATGCTATAAGTCATGCTACTTGTACAACAGCAGTTAATTTAAATGCTTCAGCTATAATAACTTCAACTTCATCAGGACATACTGCTAGAATGGTATCTAAGTGCAGACCTAAGTGTCCAATAATAGCTACTACAAATGATGAGAAGGTAATGAGAAGACTTGCTCTTACTTGGGGTGTTTATCCAGTTAAAGCTGAAGTAGCAGGAAATACAGATGAGGTTATAGAAAACTCTATAGAAACATCTAAAAATGCAGGATACATAAATAATGGTGAATTAGTAGTTATAACTGCTGGAGTTCCAGTTGGAATAAGCGGAACTACAAACCTAATAAAAGTTCATGTTATAAGTGAAGAAATAGTAAAAGGTATAGGTGTAGGATCTAAAACTGTAGAAGGTAAAGTTCGTATTATAAAAGGTAACGAAGATTGTGTAGAATTTAATGAAGGTGATATATTAGTTACAACTATGACTGATATAGAAATGAACTCTCATATAGAAAAATGTGCTGCTATAATAACTGAAGAAGGTGGAATGACATCTCATGCAGCTATAGTAGGTATAAGCTTAAATAAACCAGTTATAGTATCTGCAACAAATATATTAGAATCTGTTAAAGATGGAGAAATAGTAACTGTAGATGCATCTAGAGGAGTAATATACAGAGGATCTACAAGAGTTTTATAAGAAATACAAACATAAATTAAAATTTTAGAAAATTTTAATTTATATTAAAAAATATTGAAAAACAATATAATATTGTGATACTATTCTTTTAAGAATATTAAGTTAGCCACTAAGTTTATCAAATAAACATAGTGGCTATTTTATAAAATATAATTTTCAGAAAATTCTATCTAGATTGAAAATTGAAGTAATAAATATGTTAAAAATAGTATACATATAAAATAAAGGGGGAATACAAAATGGATGAAAGTAGAGGGAATTGGGGATCGAAAGTAGGTCTTATACTAGCAATGGCAGGTAACGCTGTTGGCCTTGGGAACTTTTGGAGATTTCCATATGTAGCTGCTTCAAATGGTGGAGGAGCATTTATGATACCATATTTCTTTGCATTAATAGTGATAGGTATGCCGTTAATGATGGTTGAATGGAGTATAGGGAGATATGGAGGAAAATATGGACATGGAACTATGGGTCCAATAATGTATTTGCAAGCAAAACAGGCTATGACTCCTAAAAAAGCAATTATAGTAGGTTCTTTATCTGGTATGATAGCATTTGGTGTTACTATATTAGTTAACTCTTATTATAATCAACTTATAGGATGGTCATTGGGATATGGATTTAATTCTTTAACTGGTGGTTATATGGATTCAAGTATATCAACAGGAGAATTTTTTGCATCTTACATACAAAATCCATCAAATTTAATATTTTGGATAATATCATTATTAGTATTAGGCTTTTGCAGTAATGAAGGGAATAGAGAAGGGAATAGAGTCTTGGGCAAAGATTATGATGCCTGTTTTATATGCATTTGGAATCATATTATGTGTTAGATCATTAACTTTAGGAGCACCAGTAAATCCAGATTGGAGTTCATTAAAAGGGTTAAACTTTATATGGAATCCAGATTTTAGTCAATTATCTTGGGGATCAGCAATAGCAGCGTCTGGTCAAATATTCTTTACATTGTCTTTAGGTATGGGGATAATTCAAAATTATGCATCTTATCTTAAACCAGATGAAGATATAATAACTGCTTCAGTAGCAACAATATCATTAAATGAATTTGCAGAAGTTATATTAGGTGGTACAGCAGTTATACCTATAGCATATGCATTTTTAGGTGAAGAAGGTATAAAAGGAAGTATAGGTCTTGCTTATATGGCATTGCCTAACGTATTTAGAACTATGACAGGTGGAGGTATATTTGGAGCAGTTTGGTTCTTATTATTATTCTTTGCGGGTATAACATCTGCAATAGCGATGTATAACTATTTAGTTGCATTATTAGAAGAAGATGCAGGTATAAATAGAAAAAAAGGTGCTTGGATAGTATTCTTTGGATATATAATAGTAGGTCTTCCTGTTGCGTTAGAGCCAATACTAACAAAAACAGCAGAGTTAATATACTTTACAGAAGTTGATAATTGGATAGGTAACTATTTATTAATAGTATTAGGATTAATAGAAATAGTTATAATTGGGTGGTGTGTAAAAGATAGAGCACTTGAAGAAATGAATAAAGGTGGTTTATGGAAGGTTCCAAAGTGGTACTTTAGACTATTCCATCAATTCTTGACTCCTATAACAATAATAACATTTTTAATATTCTTTACATTAGATTATGCTAAAGCTGGAAACTTTAATTTGGTACCATCTTACGTTGCCAATATGCCAAGTCTAGTTATATGGGTTAATCTAGGTAGAATAGCCGTTATAGGTGTTTTAATAGTAGGATATATTCAATCATATAAGGCAATTAAAAATAAATATAAATATGAAATAGATGGTA
>OGRO01002849.1_pt1 | contig 12984 bp, 10 predicted proteins | sample 1553451 | NCBI WGS metagenome assembly OGRO01 (sample SAMEA2580021, study PRJEB22360) | human gut metagenome
CATGTCCGCTTCCGGCGGCGGGGCCGGATGTCAAAAAAGCCTTTCTCCGTCGGAGAAAGGCTTTTTTATAATCTTTCGAATATACGCATCACCTTTCTCCCGTTATCCTGTAGTGACGACGAGCAGCAGATTAATGACGTTATTGTTCGAATGATTCAGAGCGGTCATGGCCGGATTTCTGTGTTTGTTCCGTTTCAAAGATAAGTATATAAAATCAGACGTACAAATAAATTCCTAAAGAAATTTAATAATGTGATATTCCGGAAGCAGATCGTTCTCTGTGGTTGCTGTTTTCAGGTCGTATTCGTTATTTGCTTACAATTTGAAATCGCTATTTTTGGCTTTAAAACCGGTTTTAGGCCGATTTGCAAGAGTTCCATGCTCCGGAAGCTCTGAAATGTCTTACTGTTTTTATATTATTATAGGTGTGTCCGGCCTTTTTGTGCTATTTGTTCCGAGTGAAAACCCTTCCTGATTATTCGGCGGGCATCTTACGAATCGTTACCTGATTTGGATATTAAATTTTTTTGTTTTATATTTGTCCCTGATGGATATGAAACGGAATCATACGATGTTCGGAGAGTGCGGGAACACCTGCGCTCCGACGACGTATGCCGTCCTCTCCGTTATCTTCACGACTGCCGCTACTACAACCCCTGTGGGGGGTTAGTTTGTTTTTTCCGTCAGAAGCATCTCCGTATGCACACCCGGCCGAGGCTGCCGGGGCGGAAACCCGGATTTTCAGTCAAAGGCAGTTTAATTCAAAGAAGATTTTACCATGAAACATATCAAGGTTTTCGCCCCCGGAACGGTGGCGAATCTGGGCTGCGGCTTCGACATCATGGGCCTGACGCTCGACGGCGTGGGCGACCGGATCGAGGTCGCCGCCGAAGCGGGTGCGAGCGGGCTTGCGATCCGCAACGAGAGCGGGAAGAGACTCCCCGAAAAGCCCGAAGACAATGTCATAACCCCGGCCGTCGCGGCCCTGCTCGAAGCGTACGGAAAGCCCGTGCGGGGCGAAATCACGATTCTCGAAAAGATAGCGCCCGGAAGCGGTATCGGATCGAGCGCCGCCTCGTCGGCCGCAGCCGTCTACGGGCTGAACGAACTGCTGGGCCGCCCCTTTTCGGCGGAACGGCTGGTGGAGTTCGCCATGATGGGCGAGGCGTTGCTGGGCGGCACGCCCCATGCCGACAATGTAGGTCCCGCGCTGTTGGGCGGCGTGGTGCTGGTCCGCGGCTACCGGCCGTTCGACATCGTGCGGCTGCCCGTGCCCGACAACTTTTTCTACGCCGTGGCGCATCCCGACATCGTGGTCGGCACCAAGGAGGCGCGCGAGGTGCTGCCCCGCGAGATTCCGATGGCGCATGCCGTCACGCAGTGGGGCAACGTCGGCGGACTGGTCGCCGGGTTCGCGCTGCGCGACGTGGCGCTGATCGGCCGTTCGATGCACGACGTCGTGGCGGAGCCGTACCGCAAGGGATTCATCCCCGGGTACGACGCGCTGAAGGAGCAGGTGCTGGCCGGAGGCGCGCTGGCCATGAACATCGCCGGATCGGGACCCTCGGTTTTCGCGCTGGCCTCCAATTACGAGGCTGCCGTGCGGATCTCCGGGGAGATGAAGCGGCATTTCGAAGGGTTGGGAATCGGTTGTAATAGCTATGCGGGCCGCGTGTCGAATGCCGGGGCGCGGGTTGTCGAATAACAAAAGCGAAGGACGATGAATTATTACAGTACGAGAGATCGGGAACGGGCGCACGGCTGTTCGCTGCGCGAGGCCGCGATGATGGGGCTGGCCCCCGACGGGGGGCTGTTCGTCCCCGAACGGATTCCGCAGGCCGACATGGCCCTTGCGGAGCGTCTGGCCAGCGAATCCTACGCCGCGTTGGCGGGTTATCTGGCGGGGTTGTTCTTCGGCGGCGATTTCGATTCGCAGGCCGTGCAGCGTGAACTGGACGGCCTTTACGACTTCCCCGTGCCCCTGCGCGTGGTCGGTCGGGGACGCTATACGCTGGAACTGTTCCACGGTCCGACCTGCGCCTTCAAGGATTTCGGCGCCGGGTTCATGGGCCGGATGACAGGCCTGCTGGGCGCCGCCGATGAAAAACTGGTGATTCTCACGGCCACCTCGGGCGATACGGGCAGCGCCGTGGCGCACGGGTTTTACGGCGTGCCGGGCGTCGAGGTGGTGCTGCTCTATCCCGAAGGGAAGATCAGCCGCCTGCAGGAGTGTCAGATGACCGCGCTCGGAGGCAATATCCATCCGCTGCGCGTGGCCGGAACTTTCGACGACTGCCAGCGGCTGGTCAAGGAACTCTTTGCGGACAGCTCTTTCAGGGCCGCGCACCGCGTATCGTCGGCCAATTCGATCAACCTGCTGCGGTGGATTCCGCAGGCGTTCTATTACTTCTACGGGTATTTCCGGTGGCGGCAGGCGTCGGGCGGCGAAAATCCGGTGGTCGTGGTGCCGAGCGGCAACTACGGCAACCTCTCGGCCGGCATGCTGGCGCGCCGCATGGGGCTGCCCCTCGGCGGATTCGTCGCGGCGTCGAACGCCAACGACGTGGTGCCCGAATTCCTGCGGACGGGCGATTACCGTCCGCGGCCGTCGGTGCGGACTCCGGCCAATGCGATGGATGTCGGCGCACCGAGCAATTTCGAACGGATGCTGTGGCTCTGCGACGGCGATCCGGAGATGCTGCGCGCCGAACTGGAGGGATTCCGCTGCGACGATGCCTCGATCCGCCGCACGATCGACGAGCTGTATGAGCGCCACGGCTATTTCTCCGATCCGCACAGCGCCGTCGGCTATGCGGCCTCGGCGGCCGTGGACAAGCCGGGTTTTTACCTCTCCACGGCGCATCCCGCCAAGTTCGGAGAGGTCATCGAATCGGTGACCGGATCGCGGGTGCCGCTTCCGGAGCGGCTCGAACGGCTGACGCGGCGGCCGCAATTCTCCGAACCGCTGGCGGTCGATCTTGCCGCCCTCGAAGAGTTCGTGGCGAACGTCTGAATGTGAGAATCCTCCGCCCGATCGGGCGGAGGATTCTTTCTTTTGTTGTGTTTTCGGTTGTGTTTTTGGTTGCTTTTGTTTATATTTGTTGCGGAAAAGCAAATAAATCCGATACTAACGTAAAAAAAACTTCCGATGAACCTCAAACGTCTGCTCCCTTTGCTGATCGTTCCGCTGCTGCTGACGGCCTGCCCGTCGGGCGCCAACCGGACGAAAAACGGTCCCGATCTGCGTAACCTGCCGCGCGAAATCCGCTCGGGCGAACAAGGTCCGTTCCACGTGCAGGGCATTGCCGTCGATCTCGAACGCGGCTACATCTATTTCTCCTTCACGACCAAACTGCTGAAGATGGACTTCGAAGGCAATCTGATAGGCAGCGTGGACGGCATGACGGGCCATCTGGGCTGCCTGACGATGAATCCAGCCGACGGCCGCGTTTACGGCTCGCTGGAATACAAGGACGATGCGATCGGCAAGGGCATCCGCCGGACGCTCGACGCCGGGCAGGTGGCGCCTGAAGACGAAAAGGACCGGACGGGATTCTACGTCGCCATTTTCGACGTGGACCGCATCACGCGTCCGGACATGGATGCCGAAAAGGATCGTGTGATGACCACGGTCTATATCAAGGAGGCCGTCGACGACTATTTCGCAACGGCGGAGAACGGCGGACGGACGGTCGAGCACCGGTTCGGCTGTTCGGGCATCGACGGCGTGACCTTCGCGCCCCGGTTCGGAGCGAAGGAGGGCGGCGATTATCTCTATGTGGCCTACGGCGTTTACGGCGACACCCTGCGCACGGACAACGATTACCAGGTGCTGCTCGCCTACGACACGAAGGGCTGGAAGCGTTTCGAGCAGCCGCTCTCGCAGGGAAGTCTGCATAAAAGCGGCCCTGCGGCGCCCGATCACAAGTATTTCGTCCGCACGGGCAACACCTCGTGGGGAATTCAGAACCTGGCCTATGATCCCGCGTCGGGAAACTGCTATGCCGCGGTTTACAAAGGTAAAAAATCTCAATACCCCAATTATTCGCTCTTTGTGATCGACGGCGGTAAACCGGCTCGCAGGGAGCTTTTGCAGGGATTCGATACGCCCACCGAGGGCGAGGTGCTCTCGCTGGTTCCCGCCGGGAAATCGGCCGGCGGCATCTACGGCTGGGATTTCAAATGGGGAACGACGGGACTGTGTCCGCTCGGCGGCGGCTATTTCTACATTTCGCAGAACGCCCGTTCGAAGGAGACCAAACAGCAGAGCAGCACCGTTCGCCTCTATCGGTGGACCGGCGATGCGGATGCCCCCTTCCGGCCGGTCGAATAGCCCCTCTCCGGTTGTGCCATGCGCCCGGCCGCTCCTGCGAGCGGCCGGGCGTCTTCTTGTCGGCTGCATGAGGGGCAGCCAGCGAATGCTGCGGGGTAAGCCTGCATGTTGCCGGGTTATCCCCGGCTTTCCATGCTGTCGACCGACGGGTTGACCATCACCACGTCCTGTTCCAGCTGCCGTTCTGTGGGCGTCCCGTCCCCGATTGCAGGTGTGATCGGACCTCCGTCGTTGAGAATGTCGTCGGGGGTGACTTGCGTTACGGTGATTTCCTGCGTCGGTTCCGGCTGCCGGGCGGCGGTTTGTTCCGCCCCTGTTCTATCGGTATGTTTCATGGCTCCCTTTTTGGACGGGAGCCTTGCAAAGGCCATACCGTTTCCGGTGATGGCGGGCGCCTTTACGGTTCCGGGTTCCCGAAGTCGAACCGCAGCTGCACGCACTCCGGGCAGGCCTCCGGCGAGTTGCCGACCGTAAGGCCGATCAGCCGGATTTTACGCCCGTGGAAATCCGCCGCGGCCAGCAGTTCTTCCGACACGCGCCGGAGGGTCTCTGCCGAATCGACGGGCGTGAATAGGGTTTTCGACCGGGTTATCTGCCGGAAGTTGTCGAACTTGAGCTTCAGGACGACGGTCTTGCCCCGAAATTCATGCCGCATCACCCGGTTCCAGACCTCCTCGCGCACGGCCGACAGTTCGAGCCGCAGCCGTTCCCGGTCGTCCGTGTCTTCGGCAAAGGTCGTTTCGGCTCCGAGCGACTTGCGGACCCGGTTCGGCGTGACCTCCCGTTCGTCGATGCCCCGGGCATAGCCGTAATAGCTGTGTCCGGCCTTCCCGAACTGCTGCACGAGTGCCGCTTCGTTCCAGAGCCGCAGGTCGGCTCCCGTACGGATGCCGAGGCGGTGCATCTTTTCGGCCGTCACTTCGCCGATGCCGAAAAAGCGTTCGACGGGCAGTCCGGCTACGAACTCCTCGATCCGCTCCGGCGGGATCGTGAACAGTCCGTCGGGTTTCCGATAGTCGGAGGCGATCTTTGCCAGCATCTTGTTGACCGAGATTCCGGCCGAGGCCGTCAGTCCGGTTTCGGCGAGGATGCGGGCTTTGATTTCGCGGGCGACCAGCGTCGCCGAACGGACGTGGCTCACGTCGAGAAACGCTTCGTCGAGCGAGAGAGGCTCCACGAGTTCGGTGTATTCGCCGAAGATGGCGCGGATCTGTCGGGAAACGGCTTTGTAGACATCGAACCGTGCCGGAACGAAGATCAGTTCCGGACACAGCCGCTTCGCCAGCACGGACGAGAGGGCCGAATGAACCCCATAGGGGCGGGCTTCGTAGCTTGCCGTGGCGACGACCCCGCGCGGTCCGTCATATCCGACGGCGATCGGACGGCCCCGGTATTCGGGACGGTCGCGCTGCTCTACGGATGCGTAAAAGGCATCCATGTCGATATGGATAATCTTGCGTTGGGACATCGGGCGTTTGTCGGACGGACGCAAAGATAATGCAAATTATTTCTTTTTTGCCGGTCGAATCCGGCGTTTCATACCGGCAGGTTGAGGCCCGGTTGGCTGCCGGCGCGTATTGGCGGTTGAAAATCTCTTCCGGATTGAGGGAATGCGAACGGATTGCGTATCTTTGTCCTTGTTTATATATCCGATGAAAAATGGCAGATGATTATTTAGGCCGAAAAATGGAAGAGTACCTGGCCCGTTCGGCATCCGGCCAGGCCAGTCGCCGGCCGCTGGTAACATTGAGCCGGCTGTTGCTGAAAAACCGCAGCCATCGCGGCTACGATCCCCGCTTCATCGTGCGCGAAGACCAGCTTCGCCGCATTATCGGGGTCAATACCCGCATCCCCTCGGCGCGGAATCAGCAGGTCCTGCGATTCCGGCCCGTCCTGGCGGACGAAGCGCCCGGGGTCTTGGCCGAAATCCGCCTCGGAGGGGCCTTGCCCGAGCTTCATTTACCGCTTCCGGGAACCGGGCCGAACGCTTTCATCATCGTCTGCTCGACGGTTCCGGAAGATCGTTATGTCGATATTGATTTGGGTATTTCGGTTCAGAGCATGCTGCTCCAGGCGGCTGAAATCGGACTGAACGGCATCTGTATCGGCGCGTTTGACAAAGAGCGGATCCGGCAGAAATTCCATCTGGAGTCCGAGCCGCTGCTGATCCTGGCCATCGGCAAAGGCATCGAGAAAATCGAATTGGTGGAGATTTCCGAAAACGACGATCACCGTTATTTCCGCAAGGACGGCATACACTATGTCCCTAAAGTCCGTGTGGAAGATCTGATTATCGGGTAAGTCGGATTTTACGCCGCCCGCTGCCCCCCCCCTCGGGGCGGCCCGCTGAACAGCGCAGGTTCCTTGTTGTGGGTGAACGGGGCGTTGGTTTCCGAGGACGGATAAACGCGCCGGAGACCTCCTCGGAGTCGTTTCCGCCGTGCTGTTAGTCTTTTTCTGCCGGGGTGCCGCGGCATCCGATGCCCGAATCTCCTGCGTCAGCCGAGCTCGGTAAGGATCTGCTGCACGACGCTCTCGTCGGCATCGGTCAGGGTGTATTCGGGAACGCCGGCGCACCCGCCCATCGAGACCTGCGGATTGCGGAAGCGCATGCCGCTTTCGCGTTCCCGGCGGGCGCTGAAATGCAGGGCGTCGACCCCTGTGGCGGCCAGCAGCCGGGCATTCGACGGACCGACGCCGCTTCCGGCCATGATTTCGATGCGCCCGGTAGCCTGTGCCGCCAGCGCACGCAGCGTTTCGATGCCTTCCTGCGCCGTGTTGCGGCCTCCGGAGGTGAGCACCCGGCGGCATCCGGTGCGGATGACCGCTTCGAGCGCCTGCCGGGAATCGCGCGTCATGTCGAACGCCCGGTGAAACGTCACCTCCATCCCCTCGGCCTCGCGGACAAGCTGCGCCGTGCGCGTCTCGTCCACCTCTCCGTCGGGGGTCAGCACGCCGAGGACCACCCCGTCGGCTCCGCAGGCACGGGCGAAGCGAATCTCTTCGGCCATCAGCGCCGTTTCGGCATCCGTATAGCAAAAATCCCCGCCCCGAGGGCGTATCATCACGCTCAGCCGCAGGCCCGGTAGACTCCGGGCGTAGCGGATCAGCCCGGCGGAAGGGGTCGTACCCCCTTCGAAGGGCGCGGCACAAAGCTCGATGCGCGTGACGCCTGTCCGCCGGGCTATATCGCACGCATCGCAGGTATAGGCGCAAAGTTCAGTCGTCATAAATTCCGGTCATAATTGGTGTATGGTGTGCAAAAGACGGTCGCCGAGGCCAATCGTATAGCCGTGGGATTCGAACACGACACGGTTGAACGTATCGCCGATCAGAAAGACCGGAAGCGAAACGTTCCCCGGCAGCTGCATCGCTTCGAGAATCCGCCTGCGAACCGAGCCGTCGCGGTCGATGCCGAAGGTGACGGTCGCCGGCAGCGGGGCCGCGGGCGACGCCGTGTATTTCCGGTACGCCCCCTCGTCGGGGAAGAGCAGGATCAGCGAGCGTCCCCACGCTTCAAGCTCCGCGGCTTTGGCCGCGATATCCTTCAGCGCATGATCTGTAGGCTCCTGTCCGACGCACAGCAATCCGATCACGAAATAACCACGTCCCGCAGTCGTGAGGACCGACGTTTCGGCTCCCGTCGCGGCGTCAGTGAATTTCGACTCCGAATCGAAACTCCCGATCACGCGAACCGCCTCCGAATTGTCGCGCATCGTCAGGTTCGTTTCGGTCGTACTGTCCGGACGGACGTTGAAGAACGACACGTTCCCCAGCACGCTGCCGCTGGCGAGCCGGCTGCCCGTCACAAGCATATAATAACCGGTTTCCAGATCGGCGGGAGCCCGGAACAGCTCGCTCCACCGCTCGAAATCGGGATAGTTCAGCAGGGAGAACGACTGCCCGTCGAAGCGCGAAAGGGAGAAGTGCCGGAAATACTCCGGATCGTCGAGACGCGGAATCGGCGCATAGTTCAATTGCAGCCGCCCGGTCTCCAGTTCCCGGTTCCCGGCCGCGTCGAAATCGACGGGCACATCCTTTCCGGCGTGGCGGTAGAAGAGGTTCCCGGTCACGGGGTCGATCCACGCCGGAATGCCGAGCGAACGGGCTGCGGCAACGAAAAAGATCTTGCGCGAGGGTTTGTCGGCCGTCCGGCTGCGCCACACGCCTTCGGGCGAGATGGTCGTGGAGACGGTGCAGAGTTCCGGACGCAGGGTCAAGCTGTCGCGGCACCACGCCACCAGACGCTGCGGGTCACGGCGGAATGCCGCGGCATCGGCCGCCGGGATTTCACGCTGGAGAAACGACCGGTAGGCGGTGAGCATCTCGTTGGCCGCACGCGGAGCCAGCACGGTCGCGGCGTCGGCATCCTTGTCCGTATTATAAAGATGGTCTGCGAGCACCGCCGACGGCGTGTCGCGCAGGTCCTTTTCCGACAGCGTGGCGAGCAGTTGCAGCGCCCGCCCGGTGCATCCTTTCCGGCTCGCTTCGCGCAGGAAATCCATGATCTCGCCGTGGTTGCCTCGCGATGCGGTTATGAACCGGGCGATCTGGCCGGGCTTCACTCCGATGGCGCGGGCGAACGAATCGACGGTCGATTGTGCGGGGAACGTGGCGATATAGGCGTTGCGGATGGAGTCTTCGCGGTTGAAGCGACGGTCGTTCTCCGCACGCTGAGCGGCCGTCACCTCCGGCAAATTCGCGCTCTCGGCCGGGGGAACGATGTCGACGGGAAAGGAGAATTCGTCGCCGATCGCGTGATCCAGCGCCACCGTCGCCTGCGGCTCCCGCCCGAAAGAGACCTTCCGGATGCCGAACCGCCCGTCGCGGACGGCCGTGACGAGCATGTCGCCCAGTCCTGCCGACAGCGACGCCTGTCCCCGGCCGTCGGTCGTTTTGCGCGACACGGTGAAGAACTCGGCGTAATTGTAAAGTTTGAACTCCACGGTCGCACCCTCCACGGGACTGCCCGCCGTGTCGGTGACCGTCACGGTGAGCGGAGCGCATGCGGCATAGTTCGAAATCACATTGATTTCGGTGTAGTTGGCCGTGGTTTTCATCACCTCCTCCGGGCCGTCGTAATAACCGAAGACCTTGGTGTGCATCAGCATCCCGCGGCTGGCCGGGGCGTTGAACCACCCCAGGTCGAGCACCGGTTCCGGCTCGCAGGCCCCGAGGAAATGCCACCGTCCGTCGGCCCAGGCCTCGACCCAGGCGTGGTTGTCGTCGGTGTGCGCCCAGCGGGGCGTGTAGACCTGCCGGGCCGGAATGCCCACCGAGCGCAGCGCCGCGACGAGCAGCGTCGACTCCTCGCCGCAGCGGCCGTGGGCCGTGCGCACGGTGGCCAGCGGCGAACTGGTCCGCGCATCCGACGGCTGGTAGTTGGCCTTTTCGTGACACCAGTGGTTCACTTCGAGGATGGCGTCGTACATCGGCAACCCTTCGACGCGCGGCGCCAGCTGGTCGTGGAACACCCGGCGCGAATCGTCGAGGTTCTCGTTGTTCACCCGCACGGGCAGCACGAAATGCCGGAACAGTTCGTCGGAAACGATGTCTCCCCACGGCATTTCCCGGCGGGTGGCCAGCGCGCTGCGCACGTTTTCCAGATAAAAATCGCCCGGGTAGTCGGTCATGTCCCCCACGGGCATATAGGCATAGAGAAACGTCATTGCATCGCGTTCCTGCGGCGTCATCGGTTCGTCGAATATCCCGAACAGATCGCCCCGGGGAAGCAGTTCCTGTTTGTGGCGGAAATCGGTCTCCACGCGCCGCATGAAACCCTCGTTGCCGGCCGGGGAGCACGCCGACAACACGCCCGTGAGTATAAGCAGGCCGGCGAATAGCTGTGTCGTTTTTTTCATCGTAAAGTGAGTTCTATGATTCGGTCGGTATCCTCGGGAACATGCTCCAGATTCAGGACGATCCCTTTTCCCCGGAGCGTGTCGAACTTCACCCGCTCGCCGTTGTTCAGGCACCGGGCGCTCTTCACCCGTTGCGCGAGCTGCAGGTACAGCGCATCGTCCTGCAAATCGAGCACATGCACATAGAGTTTGTCGCCCTTGCGCGTCGTTACGCCCCAGTCGTGAGGCGGGATGTCGCCGCCGCGGGTTCCGTAGATGCTTTCGCTGTACCGGGCGAGCCATTCGCCCATCTCCCGCAGCCGTTCGACGGCCGTCGCAGGCAGTTTCCCGTCGGGTTGGGGACCGATGTTGAGCAGCAGGTTCCCGTTGCGGCCCGCAGCCCGCACGAGGTAGTGGATCAGCGTCTTCGACGATTTGTAATCGAGGTCGGTGATCTTGTAGCCCCACATGCCGTTCATCGTCTGGCACGTTTCAAGCGGCAGGCGGCCGATCTCCTGCCCCGAAAGCCCGGCGGTGTTCTCGCCCGGAAGGTCGCGCTCGAAAATCTGGATGTCCTCGCCTTCGAACGGAACGAGGTGGTGGTTGTTACCCACCAGACAGGCCGGCCGGATGGCATGGATATGGTCGTACAGCCCGCGGAGTTTCCAGTCGAAATCCGGGTTCTGGTCCTGGTCCCACACCCCGTCGAACCAGATGGCGCCGACCGGGCCGTAGTCTGTCAGCAGCTCCGTGAGCTGGCGTTTCATAAAGTCGTAGTAACGCTCGTAGCTGATCGCCGTGCCGGGGCGGCCCGTTCCCAGTCCGGTCCTGCCGCGCGGGCAGTCGTCGCGGTACCAGTCGATCAGCGAATAATAGAGGTGCAGCCGGATGTCCTGGCGGGCGCACTCGCCGGAGAGCGCCTTTACAATATCCTGTTTATACGGCGTGGCGTCCACGATGTCGTAATCCGTCTGCGCGGTGTCCCACATCGAGAAGCCGTCGTGGTGGCGCGTCGTGAAACAGACGTATCCGGCACCCGAGGATTTGATGGCCGAGACCCACTCCGCCGCGTCGAAATCGTGTGGATAGAACGCGTTGGCCAGCTTGGCGTACTCCTGATAATTGATATTGCGGTTGGTCATCGTCCATTCGCCCGTGCCGAGCATGGAGTAAAGTCCCCAGTGGAGGAAAATGCCGAATTTGGCGTCCTGAAACGCCGTCCGGGCTTGCAGGTTTTCAGGCGCCGGGGCATAGGGCGCAGTCGTCTGCGCGGAGGCCGTCCAGCAAACGGCGGCGCAGGCCGCAACGATCCAGCGGTTTTTCATCGTATTTGGTTCGGATTATATACTTTATTCAAAAGTAATACAAATTCGCGACAATCATGCCGCTTTTTCCCGTTTTTTCTTTTCGTTTGTTACAATCGGAGCTTTTTAGCGTCGAAAAAGTTACTTTTTATTGCGATGTTCGGGCGCAACTGTCGGGCTTCCGATCTCCCTTCCGCCCTTCGCTCCCCCGGAAGCAAAATCGCAGGCTCGGATCGCATGTTTCGGGAGTGGCCGCTCTGGGGCTTTCCTATGCGCTGGCCAAGGGCAAACACTTCACGCGCGAGGAGTTTGTTTCGATGCTGCTCACCTCGGTGAACGACATCGACTCGCGGTTTGAAGGGTCCAAAACCTCCGGCGGGACGATCAATCTCGAAAAATACCGCGGCAAAATGGGTACGGGTTTGACCGATGCCTACCAGTTGCTGATGCAGATCGAAGGAACGCCCTGTCTGAAAGTCAAGACCGGCAAACTGGAGCTTGTCACCCTTACGAAACATTTCGGAGGTTCGGCCAAGGATCTGACCTATATGGGTGTCGAAGTCTCGGCGGAAGATATGCAGAAACTCGGCATGGCCGTGGAACCGAAGATGTACAATGGTCAGTTGATGATCAAATGTACGAAGCCGGGAGTTGCGCACATCACCGTGAAGGCGGTGGGCGGCGGCAACAGGCCCGGAACGGGGTCGGTTATGGGCGGCATCGAAATTACCAAGACGTTTGCCGTCATTGCCCGCGAAACGGGTGCTGAAAACGGAGGCTGGTTATAAACGATAGAGTTAAAATACAATGAAAAAATATATTTATTCCCTGTTTGCGGCTGTTTTGTTCCTGTTTTCAGCCGGTTGTTCGAAGGATGACGACGGCTCGAAAAACATTGATTCGGGCGTTGTGGGCGAGTGGCGCCAGACGAAGTGGAGCAACGAGGCATATGCGGATTTCGATGTCTACGTCGAGTTTCTGTCCGACGGGACGTTCAACATCTTCCAGAAGGTGGAAACTCCGACCTTTGTGTGCTATTCCGGCGATTTTGCGGTCAACGGTGCGCAGCTTTCGGGCCGTTACCGCGACGGTGAGCCTTGGGGCGCCAGCTACGCCTTTGAGTTGAGCGAAGACGGAAAAACGCTGACGATGATCAGCCAGACCGATAAGGCCGAGGAGAGCGTCTATACGAGAACTGCCATTCCCGAAGAGGTGCGGAACGCTCCCGAAGTGCGCTCCGCGCTTTCCGGTGCGTTGCTGCGGGTTTTCTAATACGATGACGTTGAAGTCCAAAAGCAGCCTGACCATATGGTCAGGCTGCTTTTGCGTTGATTCTGATGGGGTCCGAAAAAGAGGACACAGGCCTCCATGACAACGAATATACAAACATTGCAAAATGGCGTATTGGGTGGCTATGCTGTTGTTTGTGTTACCCTCTTTACGCAGGAACAGTTCAAAATCACGCAGGAACGCTAAATCTATTTCATCGAACCGAGTGTTCAGCGAC
>OGRO01002854.1_pt1 | contig 12962 bp, 8 predicted proteins | sample 1553451 | NCBI WGS metagenome assembly OGRO01 (sample SAMEA2580021, study PRJEB22360) | human gut metagenome
AACATCATCACGATGGCGAGTGTGGATGCGGACATCATCATGATCACGATCATCATCATGACCATGAAGACCATCACCATCACCATGACCACGACCACCATCATGATCATGAAGACCATCATCATGACCACGATCATGCGCATGGTGCACATCATCACCACAGCAGCCTGCATGATATTGAGCATATCGTAAGAGATCATCTGCCGGTATCAGATCGCGTAAAGGATGATATAATGGCAGTTTATCAGCTGATCGCCCAGGCTGAAGGCGCAGCACATGGTGTACCAGTTGATCAAATTCATTTTCACGAAGTAGGAACTATGGATGCCGTTGCTGATATTACAGCAGTCTGTATGCTTATGGAGGAGCTTTCTGTTGATCAGGTGATTGTATCACCAGTTCATGTTGGAAGCGGAAAAGTACGCTGTGCACATGGTATTTTGCCAGTACCAGCACCAGCAACTGCTTATATTTTAAAGGATGTGCCGATTTATGGAGGAAGGATTCAGGGAGAGCTTTGTACACCGACAGGCGCAGCACTTTTAAAACATTTTGCCACAAAATTTGGTGATATGCCAGTTATGAAGACGAAGGCTATCGGTTATGGAATGGGCAAGAAGGATTTTGAGATGGCAAATTGTGTCCGTGCGATGTTAGGAGAGACAGCAGATGATGTAAGCCGTGTTTCTGAGCTTTGCTGCAACATAGATGATATGACTGCAGAGGAAATTGGCTTTGCAACAGAGACAATTTTAGCAGCAGGTGCTCTGGAAGTATTTACTGTCTCCACAGGAATGAAAAAATCCAGACCAGGCATTTTACTTGAAGTGATGTGCCGTGAGGAAGACCGCGACCGAATGATTGAACTTATATTTTTGCATACAACTACGCTTGGTGTTAGAGAGCAGTTTTCAAGACGCTATACTATGACACGCTCTATAAAGACAATAAAGACTCCATATGGTGATGTGAGAAAGAAAGTTTCGACAGGCTATGGTACTTCACGTGAAAAGTATGAGTATGAAGATTTGGCATCAATTGCAAGAAAGCAGGGAATATCCATTCGCGAAGCAAGGCAGACTGCAAGTGACTTTGATAAATAAAAAAGCTGATTAGAATTTTTATTTACAAAAAAGGAGAATGATATGAGAAAAAAACATGTAAGAAATTTAACGGCAGGCTGTGCTGCGTTTATGGCGGCAGCATTTGTATTTTCAGCAGGCTTTTCAAAAACAGCATTTGCAGACGAAGCAGACAAAACTACACTTGTATATGGAAGCACTGACTATACACGCATTAACCCGGCAATGGATGAGCACTGCGAAATAAACGTGCTGTTATTTGATGGTCTTACTGATCATGATGGTGATAATCAAATTATTCCGCGTCTGGCAAAGAGCTGGGAGTATGATGAGGAGAATTTAACATACACGTTTCATCTTGAGGAAGGCGTCAAGTGGCATGATGGTGAGCCTTTTACAGCAGAGGATGTAAAATTTACATTCGAAGCAATTATGGATCCGGCAAATGAATCTGAGAATGCACCTGATTATGAGGATATAGAGAGCATTGAGGTGATTGACGAACATACGGTAACTTTTCATCTTTCTAACGTTAATACCGCTTTTTTGGAATATATGACAAAACCTGTTATGCCAAAGCATCTGTTAGAGGGTGAAGATTGGCAGACATCTGACTTTTTCCGTGCACCAGTTGGAACAGGACCATATAAGTTTGTAAGCTGGGATGCAGGACAGACTATTACAATGGAAAAGAATGAGGAGTATTTTGCCGGTGCAGCTAATATTGATACAATTGTATTTAAGATTGTGACAGATGATAATGCAAAGGCAATGCAGCTATTAAGCGGCGAGCTTGATTTGGCGCAGATTACACCAAAGGAAGAATCACTTTTTGCTGATAATGACGAATTTAAAGTGTACGATATGACAACTTCTGACTACAGAGGCATTCTCTACAACTTTAATAACGAGTATTGGCAGGAAAATGCCGATCTGATCCCGGCAATCAATTATGCGATTGACCGTAAGGCAATCCTTGATGCAGTGTTGTTAGATAAGGGTGAAGTGGCATATGGTCCTCTGCAGCGAAATAAATATAACAATGAAAATGTGGAGCACTACGATTATAACTTAGAAAAGTCGGCAGAGATTTTTGAGGCAGCAGGATGCACACAAGATGCAGATGGCTACTGGTGCAGAAACGGAGAGAGAATTAGCTTTACAATTAACGCGACACCAGGTGATCAGGTGCGCATTGATATGGCGCAGATTGCAGCACAGCAGCTTCGCGAGGCAGGACTTGATGTAAAAGCAGATGTACCGGCAGGCGGAATCGACTGGGCAGGACAGGAGTGCTGCATCATTGGATGGGGATCTCCGTTTGATGCAGATGATCATACATACAAGGTATTTGGTACAGATAAGGGAGCGAACTATTCTGGATATTCAAATGCACTTGTAGATGAATACTTAACACAGGCACGTCAGACAGAGGATGAAAACGAGCGTAAGGAGGCTTATGCAAAGTTTCAGGAAGCATTAGCAGAGACACCGGCTTACACATTCTTCTGCTATATTGATGCGCTTTACGCAGCAGAGAATACGATTCAGGGAATAGATGAAGATACTGTATTAGGTCATCACGGTGTAGGCATTTTCTGGAATATCTGTGACTGGACAATTGAAAATCAGTAACAAAACGAAAGGAAACAAGCGATGAAGAACAAATGGCTTAGTGTGCTTTTCAAAAAGATCGCTGCATTTTTTATCAGCATATTGGTGCTGTCTGCCATTGTGTTTTTCTTATCACGAATTACGCCGATTGATCCGCTGCAGTCGTACTATGGTGAGCGCGTAGAGAAAATGAGTGAAGAACAAAAGGACAGTGCCAGAGAACGTCTTGGATTAAATGATCCGATTCCGGTACAATATGTACGCTGGCTTAAGCTGGCGCTGTCCGGTGATTTTGGAATTTCCTACAAATATAAGCAGGACGTTACTATTGTGATCAAAGAACGTATCCAAAATACACTCGTTTTAGGCGTATTAAGCTACGTGATTTTATTTATTGGAGCACTGCTGTTAGGACTTTTATGTGCTTGGAATGAAAATAAACTTGCAGACAGACTTATTGTGCGTTTTGGAACGATTACAAGCTGCATTCCAGAATTTTGGATGGCGCTCATGCTGATTTTTGTGTTCAGCGTATTGCTTGGATGGCTCCCGGCAAGCGGTGCATATTCAATTGGAGGAGGCGGCTTACTTGACAGGCTGCGTCATCTTGTGCTGCCATTAATTGCCTCAGTGGCTGGTCATTTGTGGTATTTTGCCTATATGGTGCGAAATATGCTATGCGAAGAAACACGTTCAGAATATATCGTGCTTGCACGGGCAAAGGGAACAAAAGACAGCACAATCTTATTTCGTCACTGCCTAAAAAATGTGCTGCCAGCTTATATTAGTCTTATGGCAGTTTCAGTGGCGCACATTCTTGGCGGTACTTATTTGGTAGAAGCAGTATTTGGCTATCCGGGAATTGGTATGCTTACGTATGAGAGTGCCAAAACATCTGATTACAACATGCTTATGGTACTATGCCTTTTAACGGGAGTAGTTATGATAGCAGCAAACACGATTGCAGAGCTAGTGAACGCAAGGTTAAATCCATATATGGCGCAGGAGGGAAAATGAGCTTTGAAAAACATATAACGAAGAGAAAAAAAGTACCGTTTCTTTCCTTTGTGCTGCTTGGTGTTTTGATTATGGGATGTGTGCTTGCACCATTTTTTTGCAAAGATGCGTCCTATATGGATCTTATGAACTGCAGCTGCGCACCGGGACGTGAATTTTTCTTTGGAACAGATACGATGGGACGCGATCTGTTTTCATGTATATGGCATGGCGGACGTGTTTCTCTTACCATTGGCTTTTTGTCTGCTGCGATATCAGCAGTTATTGCAGTTTTGTATGGTACAGCAAGTGCACTGTCACCTGCGTGGCTGGATAGGCTTTTGATGCGTCTTGTAGACGTGCTTCTTTCTGTTCCGTCGCTTTTGCTTGTCTTATTTGTGCAGGCAGTATTTGGAAAAAATATTATAGGAATGAGTGCAGCGATAGGACTTTGTGGATGGTTTTCAATGGCAAAAATCGTGCGCACACAGGCAAAAACAGTAAAAGAAAGCGGCTTTGTTACGGCATCACAGTGCATGGGCGGCGGTTTTTTTCATGTGCTTTACTGGCATCTTGCTCCAAATTTTCTTCCATCCATTTTATTTATGATTATTATGAGTGTACGAACAGCAATAGCCGAAGAATCAACACTCAGCTTTCTGGGGCTTGGCCTTCCAATAGAGACAATCTCGTGGGGCAGTATGCTCGCACTTGCCCAGAATGCGTTTGTTATGCGCGCATGGTGGATGATTTTGATTCCAGGCCTTTTCTTAATACTCCTTTTTTTATGTCTCACCGAGATAGGAAGCTGGTGCCAAGAGCGCATGAATCATAAAAAGAGGCAGATGTAAAACATTCTTAGAACAGACAATAATATAAGCTGTGAAACAGGTCAGAACATTGAATCTAATTGGTCTGTTACAAGTTGATTGAATTTATCGTTAACAGAGCTTTCTGTTAGCCAACAGCTTAATTCAATATATTTTTCGTTTGCCATATTTAGTCGGCCCAATTGAATATCTGTCAAAATATTTTTTGCTGTTACAAGTACTTTTGGATGTGGACTGTCAACAATAAATTGTACTCTTGCTGAAGATTGACCTAATCGTTCAAGAAGCAATTTCTGTTTTTCCCAACGAAGACGCGATTTGCCACTTTCAAATCTGCTGTAGGTTTCAGGTTCTATAATTCCTTCACATGCCTGATGCTGTGTAAAGCCTTTTTGTAAGCGTGCATTTCGGATGACATCATTTGAAATCCATATGTGATTATCGGTAGATGATTCCCATATAGCATAAGGATTTATCGCTGAAGAACTGACAATCAAGTCATATTTTTTATATTCATTTAAAATTTTTTCTTGAACAGAGAATTGCGTATTACGTGAAGCAGAGATAAAATGTTTTTGACAATTAAGTATTAACCATATGGCACCGTTGTTTTGCTCACGCTTCATGAGTCTTTTTGTCTGTTCTAAGATAGTCCATGCCTGCTTAATGTTTCCTTCAATAAATTCTAACTTAGCTAGTTTTACTGCTGCAAGTGGAAGAATACGAATACTTTCTTTGTTGCGTTTTTGCATACAGGCAAACAAAAAAGGTCTGCAAAGCCACTCTAAAATTTCTTTTGCATCAGATGTCTGTTGGTTGTATAATAAGGCATCTGATGTTAAATAAATAAGCTCTAATTCAAGCTCAGCTAAAAAATAATGACCATTTTTACACCATTCTTCAATTGATACGGAATGAAGAGTTTTCCATGTTTTTCTTAGATGAGCTAAGTACATAATTTCTAAAGTGCTTGAAGTGCATTCCGTATAAAATAAAACAGTGTTTGATTTTTGTGTTAGAGCAGTTTTCAAAAGCCAGCCATAGATTACCTGTACAAATAGATCATGAATGCGGCCGCTTCCTTGAATAACGGCATCTGTATTTTGCCATGCACTAGAGTAATCAAAAACTAATAATTTTCCTTTTTTTAATAGTTCCTTTTGCTTTTCCAGCTGCTGCTGTGTAGCATTTAAGGGAATGCTTCTTAATTCGTCTGTAATAGATCGTAATACCTTTCTTTTTTGAAGTAATGTTTCTTCATCTTTTGTAATATAGCATTTGTAAATAAGTGGTGACACAGACATTCTTTCCAATAAAAAATCCCAGATCATTCTATCTCCCAAGCCTTCATCATGTTCGATTTTACTGAATTTTTTTGCTGTTAAAACACCTTCACGAATTGTTTGGGAAGATATTCCGTAATCGTCAAGACCTTGCAAAAACAAATCGCCAATTGTATAATTTAAACTCAATAGAATCTCCTCCCTGTCAGCTTTGTAAATTAGACAATAATAGTAAAATATTACAGCATATTAGGCTATTTGTAAATGATCAGAAAAGGAAAAAAATAAAAAATAAAGTCCAAATATATCATTTGGATTATGGCAGATAAATGATATCATAAATATGCAAAATGCAATAGAAAATATTGAGGGATAAATGAAATAATGAAATTGATAATGACCTATTACAAAAAAATGATTATCACATATAAAAAGCTTTTTGTGATGTCATTTGTGATCATGGCGGCAGTGACCGTGAGCAACCTTTTGATTCCGTGTGGAATGCGCTTTTTGGTAGACAGTATCTCACAGGCGAACAGTCTTGGACAGAAAGAACTTCTTTTTTTGCTTGCCGCATTCGCAGCATTTTTATTATGTATGGGGTTTAATACCTGGATGGAAATTAGATGGTATTTGCTGCTAGATAAGTTAGGCGGTCTTTGTATGAGAGACTTGACACTCAAGATGGAGGCAGCACTTGCGGCCGCTTCCTTATCCGATGCTGATAAGATTGGTGCAGAGGTGCTAAAGCATACAATGTATGCTGATGTGCTTGATGTATTTCGTGTGACAGGTCATCATATACCGTCGTTTATTAGTGCGGTATTGACAACTATTGTATGTATGGTATTGGCCTTTGCATTTAGCATAAAATTTGCAGTTTTTTTGGTGTTTTCAGTTGGTCTTGGCTGGTATGTGTCATTTTTGGGGCGAAGGCAAATTTCAAAAAAGGCAGGCAAGACAAATCAAAAAATGAAACAGTGCCATGCCGTCTGCAATCAGTATATTGACTCAATGACACTTGTCCAGACAAACGATGTGCTCGATTACTTTCAGCAGGAAACAACGAGAAAATTAAGTAATTTTATTCAGACTGCAAAAAAAGAAGATCGCCTTATGCTTTTTTGGTCCAAGTTGTCCGAACATTATAATACGATATCTACTATGCTGCTGTCTGTTTTATTGTTGATTCCTTCATGGGGCGGATCAATTGGGAATTTGATCTTTTTTACGATGTTGTCAACGGTAATTAATTCGCAGGGTCAGAATGCACAGGAATTGCTGCGGCAAATTATGCGTGCACAAGTAAGCTTTGAGAATGTAGATAAGGTGTGCAAATTAGAGCCGCGCCAGAAAGCAGAGTCATTAACAGATGTTGAATCAATCGAGTTCGACTCAGTTTATTTTTCTTATGAAAGCAGTGCATCTGCATTAACACAAGTTTCCTGCTGTCTTCAAAAAGGACAGATGGTTCGCCTGATGGGTGAAAATGGCTGTGGAAAGTCTACATTTATCAAGCTTTTGCTCGGACTTTATCGGCCAGACAGTGGAACAATAAGAATTAATTCACAATCAGTTGATGCTTATTGCAAACATGATATGAGCCGCCAGTTTTTGTACGTTGGTCAGGAGGAGATTTTTTTAAACGAGACAGTAGAAAATTATTTGCACATTATCACACAAAACAAGGGAGAAGCTGTGACATATCTGTTAAAAGAATATGATATAGCGGCGGATCGTGCCATCGAAAATGAGGGAAAATCATTGTCGGTGGGACAGAGAAAGAAGCTGTTAATCATGAAAATGCTTCTTAGAATCGAAGAAGCATCTGTTTTGATTGTAGATGAAATTGAGGCTGGTCTTGATCAGGAAACGAGAGAAAAATACGAGCAGTTGTTAAATCTTATTGCAAAAAAGAAGAATAAACTTATAATTGTCGTTGAGCATGACCCACAAGGAACAATTGAATTTACAAAAATAATGCATTTTCAGAGTGGTCGTCTTGTGAATTGTGACAATTTCCAGTAAATGCATATCGTAAAATGAAATTTCTGCTTGCAATTTGCACTTTCGTGTGCTATAGTAATGAACCATAAGAAACGCATTGAAGGAGACTCTATCCCAACGATCTTGACAGGAAGAGGGCGTCACCGACTGAGAGCGCCGTCATGAGGGACTGGGTGTGGGAACGCTCCGGAGCGGGCATTCTGAGCTTTTATTATGAGTAAAAGGGTAGGTTTGCACGTTGGTTTACGTTATAACCATAGAGTGATCCAGATATGGATTGAATGCGGGTGGTACCGCGGAACGAAGATGTTTCGCCCCGGAGACTGTAATAAAACGGTCTTCGGGGCTTTTTGTTTATCAAGTTAAGGTACTCTTGCATCTGTCATGGAGACTCGTATTTTGGCTGAAAAGAAAGGACAACATGGAATTTATCAGTGGAATCAGCAAAAAAGAGTATGCAAGTATTAAGGAATTGGCACAGGGAAGCTGTGATGGAAAGACTGTTCGCATGGAGGGAATGGTTCATGCTGTAAGAGACATGGGCGATGTACGTTTTGTGATCTTACGAAAGGCAGAGGGACTCGTTCAGTGTGTCTATGAAGAAAAAACAGCAGGCTTTGAATTAGGCGAATTAAAGGATGAGAGCGCAATTCGTGTAGAAGGTGTTGTTTACGAAGAAAAGAGAGCACCGTTTGGAAGAGAGCTGCGCTTAACATCAGTGACTATTTTATCAGAGCCTTCGGCAGCAATGCCATTACCTGTCAACAAATGGAAACTAAATACTTCACTGGAAGCAAAATTAAACTACCGTCCATTATCGCTTCGCAATTTGAAAGAGCGTGCAAAGTTTCGTATTCAAGAGGGAATTGCAAGAGGGTTCCGCGAGTTTTTAACAGCTCAGGGCTTTACGGAAATCCGTACCCCAAAGATCGGAGCAAAGGGAGCAGAGGGCGGCTCTAATGTATTTAAGCTTGATTATTTCCACCGTCCAGCGGTACTCGCACAGAGCCCGCAGTTTTACAAGCAGATGATGGTCGGCGTGTTTGACCGTGTGTTTGAGACTGGACCTGTATTTCGTGCAGAGAAGCATAACACAAAACGCCACTTAAATGAATATACGAGTCTCGATTTTGAGATGGGCTTTATCGACAGCTTTCAGGATATCATGGCAATGGAAACCGGCTTTTTACAGTACACAATGGAGCTGTTAAAGAAGGATTACAAAACAGAGCTTGATATGCTTGACATTACACTTCCAAAGGTTGATGAGATTCCGCAGGTACGCTTCGATGAGGCAAAGCGTCTTGTGGCAGAGAAATATAACAGACAGATCAGAAATCCATATGATCTTGAACCAGAGGAGGAAGCACTGATTGGACGCTACTTCGAGGAAGAATATGACGCAGACTTCGTATTTGTCACTCACTATCCTAGCAAGAAGCGTCCGTTCTACGCAATGGATGATCCGGATGATAAGACATTCACTCAAAGCTTCGATCTATTGTTTAAGGGACTTGAGGTCACAACAGGAGGACAGCGTATTCATGAGTATCAGATGCTTCTTGACAAGATCGAGGCAAAGGGTATGACAACTGAAGGTATGGATCAGTACCTTGATATTTTCAAGCATGGAATGCCGCCGCACGGAGGACTTGGAATTGGCCTAGAGCGTCTGACGATGAAGCTGATCGGTGAGGATAACGTGCGTGAGACCTGCCTCTTCCCAAGAGATCTTTCCAGACTGGAGCCGTAACATTTAATGAGCGGTGAGGCGAAGTCGTTAAGCCGCTTTCGTAAAAATATAAAGAGAAATTGGAAGGAAACCACGATGGCAAATATAATTGATGATGAGACAATAGAGTATGTTGGAATATTAGCAAAGCTCGCGCTTTCCGAAGAAGAAAAGGAGCAGGCAAAAAAAGATATGTCTGATATGCTTGACTATATAGACATGCTTGGTGAGCTGGACACATCCAATGTAGAGCCAATGAGCCATGCATTTCCTGTTTTCAATGTCTTCCGTGAGGATGTAGTTACAAATGGAGATGGAAGCGAGGAAACACTTGCAAATGCGCCGGAACAGAAAAACGGGGCATTTAAGGTTCCAAAGACTGTGTAATGGTGTTCTGAATAATTACAAAACATTTAAAAGCTTGATTAGATAACAGGTAATGGAAAGACAGGAGACAGTTTAATGGAGATTCAAAAATTGACAGCAGTTTCGCTGGGAAAAAAGATAAAAGAAAAAGAGATCTCCGTGCGGGAGGCGCTCGATGCAGTTTTCGCACAGATTGATCAGACAGAAGATAGGTATCATGCGTATGTGACACTCGATAAAGAGGGCGCTTACAAGCAGGCTGATGCTGTTCAGGAAAAAATAGACAAGGGTGAGCTGACAGGAGCACTTGCTGGTGTACCGGTAGCCATCAAGGATAACATGTGCACGAAAGGACTGTTGACTACCTGCAGTTCAAAAATTTTGGAAAATTATGTTCCAACCTACACGGCATCTGCAGTTCAAAACTTAACTGATGCAGGTTGTGTAATTATTGGAAAGACAAACATGGATGAGTTTGCGATGGGAAGTACAACAGAGACTTCATACTATGGTGTTACAAGAAATCCTCATAATCCAGACCATGTTCCAGGCGGTTCTTCAGGAGGAAGTGCAGCTGCAGTTGCCTTAAATGAGTGCTTTTTTGCACTTGGTTCTGATACAGGCGGTTCCATTCGTCAGCCATCTGCATTCTGCGGCATCACCGGTATGAAGCCAACATATGGCACAGTTTCCCGTTATGGACTTATTGCATATGGTTCTTCACTTGATCAGATTGGTCCGATGACAAAAAATGTTACTGACTGCGCAGCTGTTCTTGAGACAATTGCTTCCTATGATAAAAAAGACAGCACGTCGATGAAACGTGAAGAATATGATTTTACATCTGCACTTGTGCGAGATGTAAAAGGTCTTCGCATCGGACTTCCAAAGGATTATTTTGGCGATGGTCTTGACAGCGAAGTAAAGGCAGCAATTTTTAAGGCAGCAGAAACCTTTAGGCGTATGGGAGCTATTGTAGAGGAGTTTGATTTAGGTCTTGTGCAATATGCAATTCCGGCATACTATATCATAGCATCAGCAGAAGCTAGCTCAAACCTTGAGCGTTTTGATGGTGTAAAGTATGGCTACCGCACAAAAGAATATGGTGATCTTCACAGCATGTACAAAAAGACACGTTCAGAAGGCTTCGGCTCAGAGGTAAAGCGCCGTATCATGTTAGGCTCCTTTGTTTTAAGCTCAGGATATTATGATGCCTATTATTTAAAGGCATTAAAGACAAAAGCACTTATCAAGCAGGAGTTTGATAAGGCATTTGAAAAATATGATATTATTCTGGCACCGGCAGCACCAACGACTGCACCGCTTTTAGGCAGCAGCTTACAGGATCCTATCAAGATGTATTTAAGTGATATTTATACAATATCTGCAAATCTTGCTGGAATCCCAGGTTTGTCAATTCCGTGCGGAAAAGATAAGATGGGTCTTCCAATTGGAATGCAGCTTCTTGGCGGCTGTTTCCAGGAAAAAACATTGCTTCGCGCAGGTTTTGCGTATGAAAAGGCAAGAGAGGAGGAAGCGTGATGGCACAGTATGAAACCGTGATCGGTCTTGAGGTTCATGTGGAGCTGGCAACAAAAACAAAAATTTTCTGCGGCTGCTCCACCGCATTTGGAGGTGCTCCAAACAGCCATACCTGTCCTGTCTGCACTGGACTTCCAGGTTCGCTTCCTGTATTAAACAAGCAGGTTGTTGAGTATGCAATGGCAGTTGGACTGGCAACTAATTGTCAGATTAATCAGTATTGCAAGTTCGATCGTAAAAACTATTTTTATCCAGATAATCCGCAGAACTATCAGATCTCTCAGCTGTATTATCCGATATGCCATGATGGCGGAATCAAGATAGATGTAAACGGTCAGAAAAAGATTGTGCGTATCCATGAAATTCATATGGAGGAAGATGCAGGAAAGCTTGTTCATGATGAGTGGGAGGATGTCTCATTAGTAGATTATAACCGTTCAGGTGTGCCGCTTATAGAGATTGTTTCTGAGCCAGATATGAGAAGTGCTGATGAAGTTATTGCATATCTTGAAAAGCTTCGCCTGATTATTCAATATCTTGGTGCTTCAGACTGTAAGCTTCAGGAAGGTTCTATGCGTGCTGATGTCAACTTATCTGTTCGCCCTGTTGGTGCAGAGAAATTTGGAACACGTACCGAAATGAAGAATTTAAATTCATTCAAGGCTATTGCACGTGCCATTGAAGCAGAGAGAACGCGTCAGATCGAGCTTATTGAAGAAGGCAAGAGTGTTATTCAGGAGACGAGACGCTGGGATGACAATAAGGAATATTCATATCCTATGCGTTCAAAAGAGGATGCGCAGGATTATCGCTATTTCCCAGAACCAGATCTGCCGCCGCTTCAGATTCCAGATGAGTGGATTAAGCAATTAAAATCATCTCAGCCAGAGCTTCGTGATGAAAAGATGGCACGTTATAAGCAAGAATACGAGATACCGGATTATGATGCTGATATTATTACAGGTTCTAAGCGCATGGCTGATATTTTCGAGCAGACTGTTGCTCTTGGTGCAGCGCCAAAGAAGGTATCAAACTGGCTGATGGGAGAGACGCTCCGCCTTCTGAAAGAAGAGGGAAAAGAGCCGGAGGATCTTTCTTTTACACCACAGCACCTGGCATCCCTGATCGAGCTGCTTGATGCGAGGACGATCAACCAGACCGTTGCGAAGGAAGTGTTTGAGAAGATCTATTATGAAGATGTGGATCCGCAGGTATATGTCGAGGAACATGGACTGAAAATGGTAAATGACGACAATCTGCTGCGAACGGTGGTAGAAGGCGTGATCGCCGCAAATCCGCAATCGGTAGCGGATTATAAAGGTGGTAAGGAAAAGGCGCTTGGATTCCTGGTCGGTCAGACGATGAAGCAGATGAAAGGCAAGGCGAACCCTGGTGCAGTCAATAAGATGCTGAAAGAGCTCTTGTAAAAATTAAAAATTTGAAACTTGTATTTGAAGGGGCAGGAAGCTATAATGGTGATAATATATCACTGTTATGGCTTTTGTCTGGT